>MIZB01000045.1_pt1 | contig 14733 bp, 11 predicted proteins | sample 888171 | NCBI WGS metagenome assembly MIZB01 (sample SAMN05440186, study PRJNA335308) | marine metagenome | isolation source: marine water
AATTAGATTTTTATCTAAAATCTTTCATTTTAGTAACTAAAAACCAAAGATTCCATATTCCATCTTCCCATGTATTTAGTTTAACTTCGCCTACTCTTGCGTGGAAAGGAACAGGTATCTCTATGGCCCTTAAACCTCTTTTAAAAGCTTCAATTTTGAACTCTTCAGAGAGTGGCATTCCATCACTTGTCAAATTAACTTTAGATATTACTTCTTTTTTGAATACCCACATTCCACTTTGTGAATCTTTTATGTTAATTCCATGAAATAAATTAGTTCCGAAAGTTAGCCCCCAGTTTCCAATTTTGTGAGTTACAGACATTGCATCAGAATCCATTCTATCGAGCCTATTACAAGTTACAAAGTCTAAATCATTATTTATCAGAAATGCTAAAACATGCGGAATTTTATCTGCAGGATATGTTGTATCTCCATCTATAGTAGCTACATAATCCGTATCAACTAAACTAAATCCAGTTTTGTATGCCCTACCGTATCCTTTTCTAGGTTCATTATGAACAATAGCTCCTCTTTTCTCGGCCTCTTCTGCAGTATTATCACTTGAGTTACCATCCACAATTAGAACTTTAACATCCAACCATGGTAAATTCCTAGGTATCTGATCGATAGTAGGTCCAATAGACTCTCCTTCGTTCAATGTAGGGATTATTACGGTTAAACTAATGCTCATATTGTAGAAGTATGGAGGTCTGGTTTTAAGGCCAACTATCCCTAAGTATACTATGGCCCTTTTGATTCGTAAACTCTTTTCAGCATTAACTTTTAAGATTGGTTTAATATTAATCTTGTCTTGGTTTTATTGGGCAGATTCACCTTTATTGTTGCTAATCACAGGTTTAGGATTACTATTATTGGGGATTGTAGGAGTCGTAACCACTATAGCTAAAGCTGAAGAAGAGTGATTATGATAGTTCCATTAAGCTTATATCTAACCAGTTATCGACTTACTTTTTAGATGAGTCTGCTATACAGAACCTTTTTGAGGCCGGCAGTTTTTTTGCAAGATTCTGAAAATGCCCATTCTCGTGTATTATCTGTATTGTCTAGAATGTCTCATTCGAGATTTTCATTATCTATGCTTGGAACTCTTTACCGTTCGCCAGAGCTTCCAGTGAAGTTGTTTAATCTTGATTTCTCAAATCCAGTTGGAGTTGCAGCAGGTATGGATAAGAATGGATCAGCAGTACCTTCATGGCAATCTATAGGATATGGATTTTGTGAAATAGGAGGTGTAACTCTCCATGAGCAGCCAGGAAATCCAAAACCTAGGATGTTTAGGGCAAGTAAAGATAAGGCATTAATCAATAGAATGGGATTCAATAACATTGGAGCTAATGCCCTTCAGGAAAAATTACAATATTGGAAAGATAAAGGGCTTTGGCCAGATTCACCAGTAGGCATTAACCTAGGAAAATCTAAGGTAACTTCATTGGAGGATGCACCTTCAGATTATTCAGGTTCAATCAAGATATTATGGAAGCATGCTGATTTTTTTATAATAAATGTGAGTTCACCAAATACACCAGGACTTAGAGACCTTCAAGAATCTAAAAATTTAGAATCAGTAATAATGAAGTGTTGTGAAATAAACAAAAAATGTTCTGAAGGGGATGATAATACAGTGAAGCCTCTTTTAGTCAAGATAGCTCCTGAGTTGGATGATGGTTTTTTAGAAGATATAGTGAGATTAGTAAAGAAACATAAACTTTCAGGAATTGTAGCAACTAACACAACAGTAGATAGGCCTGAAACAACGCACGCCTCATCTGAAAAGATTTACAAGGAAGCTGGAGGTCTTAGCGGTGCTCCACTCAAAGATAAAAGTACTGAGATGATACGCAAGATTTACAAACTAACGAAAGGAAAAATTCCAATAATTGGAGTTGGTGGAATATTTACAGCTGAAGATGCATGGAACAAAATTACAGCTGGAGCTTCCATTGTTCAACTCTATACAGGTTTGGTTTTTGAGGGCCCTGGAATAGCAAAAAGCATAGTTAAGGGTTTGAAAAAGCGTGTTGAAAGTGAAGGTCTTGAATCAATAAGTGATGCAGTTGGAATAGAAGCCTAGTTTACTCTCTAATGATAAATTGACTTTGACACATCGGACAGCCAACTTGTATTGGCCTTTGATCAGTAGTTATTGTAATTAGACCAGAACAGCTTGGGCAAGTCAAGGTTGTAGGTCCTAAATCTTCAAAGTCAAAGAAATCTTCATCTTCCTCTTCGTTTCTGAAGTATTTAAGTCCAACAACTGCACCTAATGCCAATAATCCAGCTACGCTACCTCCAATTAGAAGTATATTACTTCCTTCATCATCATTTCCGCCTCCCCCTGTGTTAGTTTTAGCTGTGACAAATATGAACAATTTCCCACTGTTACTACTTCCTCCGTCATTGTCAACAACAGTAAGTGTTAGTTCATAATTTCCTTCATTATCAAATTTATAATTGAGGTTTTCTTGATCAATCTCTTCTGAGTTTATTCCATTACTAATTGTCCATGTAAAGCTAACAATATCTCCATCAGTATCATATGAAGTGGAACTACTGAATAAGGCATTATCTCCTACTTCTAGATTGATAAATTGTTCATTTACAGGAATGCCGTTAATTGTAGAAGTTATTGTAGCAACCGGGTTAGTGTTTTCTTCTTCAGATTCCAGAACATAAGCATAATTGCTAATTGATTCTTCGGTATCTTCTATTTCAGAAGTAATTTGTATACTTCCAGATTCATAAGGTATCCATGTAAATGAAATAGTATTTTCTTGTTTAGATATTACTTCAACGCTTTCTTGATAAAGTAAATTTTCGGCAGCATAAGTTGAAATCAATGCATTCCCATCTTTTCCACCATTATTTGCTACAGTTACGGTAATTAATGTTTCTTCACCAACGGATAAAGGGTCGTTCCATGATATACTTTTTAGTTCAAAATCTGCACTTGGTTCTTGGATTACTATATCTGTTGTTATTTCATTATTTTCTTCAGTAGTTTCTATAGGGTCAGAATTATCTAATTTAATCTTGACAGTGTTTGTTCCCTCTTCAGCAGTCCAGAGATATGTGATGGTCTTCGAGGACTCTGAAGAAACTTGTTCTCTTCCATCGTCTACATTACTTCCATCTATCAATATTTCATAATCAACGCTTCCACTTGTTTTGCCTAAATTCAAGATATCAAAATTTATTGTAATTTCATTTCCTTCTTCTAAATCACCTATAAATTCAATATTTGCAGGTGAGAAATCAGGTTCATCAGGTGCAGGCCCCACATCTACGTCAAAACTTCTTTCATCATTATTGCCGTTTTGATCATCAGGTTGTATTCCAACTAATCTAGCACTTAGTGTGTTTGGACCTCCTTCAGCAATCCATTGAGATTCAATAGTAGTTTCATCTTCAACTTCTATCACCCCACCCTGTATGGTTGAGAATTTACCTGTAGCATTATGATACCATCTTAATTCAAAATTCTCAGAGTCTTCAGTTCCTTGATTCTTTATTTTTGCATAAATATTGATGTGTTCATTATCAACAGGATCTTGATTGTCAGTCCATACTTCAGTTATAGTGAGATCAACACCTTCTGCGGGTGCAGCTCCAACGTTTATGGTTTTCTCAAGTTTATTGGCGCTAGTATCACTTTCAGATGGTGAAACATCATAGACTTCTACTTCAAGAGTATAGTCGCCTTCCTCAGGTTCCCATTCATAGGTCCATGTTGTGCTTGAATCAGTGGATATTGAGTTTAGAGAATCTTCATCGAGAGTCTCATCACCATCTACTATCAATTTTATTGATGCACTGTCTATGTCTACATTACCTTGATTTTCAATTTCTATAGTTATAGTCACGGTATCTCCCTCTAACGGAGTTTCAGGAGTAGATGTCATTTCAGTAACTACGGCATCAGGTTGATTGATATCAACTATTTCATATCCATCGATGTATCCATATCCGTAATAATAATTGTATTTGTCGCTCTCGTCAGGCTCAGATGGACTTCCATCATGTTCTCCATCCCATGCTTCAGAGAAATCCTGTAATCGGTCTCTTACTCCATTAGTGGTTGAAGTAGGCTTTAGTGAACCATCAGCCTCTAGCAATAATGCAGCTAAGCCTGCAACAATTGGAGTAGCCATACTAGTCCCACTTTTTGTTGACCAACCCTGTGCGTTACTATCTCCAAAGAGGTTAGCGTGTCCTGCAGCAGCTCTTATGTCGCTTCCAGGAGCCACAATAGATGGCTTAAGTTCATCCCAACGATCGCTATCTCCATCATCTTGCCTTGGGCCATAATTACTGTAACTAGCCAAATCATCATCGTTTCTATTGATATTATCCATATTATCCATAGCTCCGACAGCAATACTCCAGTCTGCAGCAGCAGGAGAGGGCACTTCCTCATCTCCATCATTGCCCATAGCAATGATAACTGCAATACCGGCAGCGTTTGCTTGATTAACTAATTGTGATTGAGAATCAGTACCATCACTATCACTGGTTGTTCCCAAAGACATAGACATAATGTGAACTCCATTGTTCTTTTCACCATCGTTTTCCCAATCAGTATTTACATTTTCAATACATGCTTCAATGGCTTCATTAATATCGGCAGCTGAACCAGAACCCCAGTCGGCCATTACTTTCATATCAATAAGACGAGCGCCAGGAGCTACACCGAGGAAATCTACTTCTCCATCACCATCCTCGTCATCATCACCTCCCATTCCTAGAACAGTTGATGCAACGTGGGTTCCATGTCCATCAAAATCATCAGGATCTTCATTACTATCTTCATCAGTTGTAAATTGGTAATTTCCATTACCATCAGTAGGACAACCTCCATCACAGTTCATTCCAGCAATAAATCTTCTAACGCCTTGGTCTTCGAAGACATCGAATGTTTCATGTTCATTATCAACTCCAGTATCCAAAACAGCAACATTGATACCTTCACCATAAAGTCCTTTATCCCAAACAACGGGATTATATTCAGAAGATTCTCTTACTTTAATTGCTTTGACCGCAGTGTCTAGCATAGGATAAACAGGAGCTTGCCACTCTACTAATTTCAAATCAGAAATTAAGGTTAATTCACTTACTTTACTTGCAGGAACATGGTCAATTCGAATAGCATCAATATATTTGTAAATGTGTGTTATCTCTAATCCTAAACTATTTATCTCATTGACGTGGTTAGTAGTAGTAGCAGTAGTAAACATTAGAATGACTGCAACATCATTGCCGTTTAGTACAAGGTGATTCATTCGGTCATCTATTCCATCTGCATTTTTGTCGAAGAAAGTAACTTCAAAAGTAGGTTTTTCTTCAGCTATAGAGCTCATTGGCAAAACGAGATTTAAAATCAATAATAGAACAATGCCTTTGACTCTCATATTTGTCTATCAGTGTATAGGTCTAAAAAATGTTGCATTGGTTATGTCCGTCTTATACGTAACAATAAAATAGAAAATATCAGAGCTCCAGTTGCCACAAATAAAATAGTACTTAAACTAAAATAATCTTTTGTTTTTGGTTCAGAAGTTCCTTTTATTTCTAAAACAATATTGGCAGAGATATTATCATTACCAATACTTTCTACTTCAAAATAAGCATCATAGACTATTGATAATTCAGTTTCAAGCCCTTGTGTGTTAATTTCTTTTATCTCGTATGCTTCAAGTTCAAAATAAGTCTCAGTTAAGTACAAAGACAATCCTTCTTCTAGAGTTTTTGTTAATTTGAATGTATCTTTACCGTTTCCAGTATTCGTAACTAAAATTTTAACGTTCGAATTAATATGCTGAGCCGCTATACTAACTCCATAGTATTGTGGAATAGTAATGCTAACATTTCCATAGCCTGCAATTGCTCCATATCCATTTATGATTTCAAAGGGTATTTTTGTTTCTCCTTCCTTTGCATTAATAGGCGGTTTAATTTCTATTATAACTTTACTTTCTTCTTTTACATGTAAAATAGTTTTATTATTAATTTCCCAAAGGCTAGGTAAATCAAAGTTAAAATTAACTAAATCCCAAGATTGTTCAGAGGAATCGGTAAGTGTTATTTCAGTTTTTAACCATGGGAAATAGTATCCATTATCATCAGTTTCCAATTCAAGGGTATTTAGATTTTTTACAGTAGAATCATACTCATGTGGGGTGTTGTCATAAACATAAAAGGAAAAAGAGGTTACATTATTATTAGAATCGATTTCGTAGTAATCTGATGAGACTGCACTTACATTGATACTTATTTTTCCGGAAAGTTTATTATCTGGAAATATTTCAGAATCAGTTAAAGTCCAGTTGACAATTTCATTTGGACTTAATTTGACATATTCTATTATTTTTTCGTTATCTTCATATTCTATTCTAAGTGAGATGTTGTTAGCATTGACAGTACCTAAATTGTTTATTTGACCTTTAATAAGGAAATGATCATCAATATCAACACCTTTTACTTGTGAAAAGAGCCCATCTGAGGTTTCACTGAATAGCATTGGCATATCCAGATTTAGATCAGGTAAGTTCAAATCTACAAATAAGTTATCTTTGTAATAATAATCTTGTAAATATCCATCATCGCCATATAGCGTTAATTCTATTGAATAATTCCCGGATTTTTTTGGTTGAATTAGTAAATTGTCAAAGCTATTATTTTCAATATTTTCTACAATTGTCTCAATAACTTGATCTTGTGAATTAATCATTTTCAATCTTATTATTGATGCATTTCCTGTAAAAGTTCCATTAACAAGCACACTATCGTTATGTCCTGTTCCAGTATCTATGCTTATAGAATTAACAATTTCAAAATTAGAGTCAGATTGAATTAGTGTTTCATAATTTGTTATAAAATCAAACCATTTGTTTTCCTTAATTTCAAGTTCATTATATCCATATTTCACGCCTTCAGTTGGAAAGTAAATTGTCATTCCATTTGCTCTATCTACGTTCAATTTCTCAGGTTTGATCCAATGATCCTCAAACATTACAGATTTGTTTATAGCTTCTCTTAAATTACGAGCTGATTCTTTTACAGAGATCACAGGTATATCTCTTTCAATTTTCACAGTCAAGTCATAAAGGTCTCTATAGTCTGGGTTCTGATCAAATCGTTGGGTATCGCTTCGTGCACTTGATATTTCCTCTCTAAAAATAGGCAATACACTATTTATTTCGGAGCTGAAATTATCTAATTCATTCCATAAATCTCCTAAATTATTACTAGATACGACTGAAGCTGTTACTGAATAGCTAGTGTAAACCGAACCGTTTCTATATGATTCTATGTAATCATTTACTACATTATATGCTAAGTCTTGATTATTTAGATCTTTATTTAACTTGTATAGCAAATTGTTGTATGTCCATCCTTCTAATGGTTCGTAGGCCTCAGAGCCATGGATCATTTCAGCATGATCTTTTAATTCATACATTATTTCAAACATACCCATTAAACAAGCATCAAAGCCAATTAATGTAAACGGAGATTCATTAGTTGTTTCTCGGTATTCTTTTAGTGAGTTATTTATCTCAGGTACAGTCAAAAAACTATTTCCGTCTTCAGCTACCTTCTCCCATCCGCTGCCATGATTCCATATTATCAATATTTTTCTTTTAGCAGGAAATGCATCAGACGCCCAGATTAGAAAATCTCTCAGTGTATCTCCATTTCCCATGTCCAATTCGTTTTGCCAAGTACTATTTACCTCACTTAAATTTTTCTCTACTAAATTATGTTTTAGTACGTGATACAGATGTGAATCATTGTCATTAATTTTATCAGTTAAAGCAACAATTTCTAAATTGTCATTAGAACCGACCATTTTCATTTCATTCAAATCGTCCGTTAATTCGTCATACAGAGTATTATCTCCAGCCATGTAAACGTAAAATCCCCATTCAGGGATGTCGTCTTCAGCTAAAACAAGATAATTAGTCGGTCCAAATATGGTTGAGAGTAAGAAAAAGGCTATAGCTATACTAATTTTCTTACTCATAAATAGTATTTGTTATATCAGTATAAAAGCTCTTTCAATTATACTTCGTTAGTATATATCCACTCAATAACATCGCCATTAGTAATAATGTTTCTGTTCGACGGGATATCACTATAAAATCCATTTAATGTATATTGCCAACTGTATCCTTCTTCTTCTTGGCATTCTTCACAATTATTTATGATGATATTAGTGACAGTTACACCTTGCCCTTCGTTAACTGTTCTGATATCATAATTCCCTTGATCACTGCCTGACATTAATAGTCCGAATACCGTAGATTCAGTAGTCGTAATCGCTTCAAAAATTATGGTGTCATTGTCTCCTGCATTAGAATAAGCGATTGATAATTTTGCAGTAACAACGGTTGAAGTATCGACTTCATTTTCATCAAGTCCTAACTCATTTACAATTCCAGCTATGATTACGATATTTATTAGTACAACTGCAAAAAATATTTTAGTTTTGTTCATAAAGAATCTTCTCGTCTTCTATGTCTAAGTTATTGCCTATCCCATGTAGAGTAAGAGTGTAAAATGGGAATCCAATCAACGTGAAAGTTACTAAGCTTGAAATAAGATGATAGAGCATAAAAGGTAAACCTAAGATATAGACTAAGACTAGGTTTTCTAGAGTGTGGTTGTATGTTAATAAAAATACTCCAAAGTTAGTCCAGATGTCATATGTTAAAGTGAGTATTATACCAGACGCTCCAAATTTGTAAACTGTGTTGGGTTTAAATCCTCCATGAATATTATCCTTAAATTTAGATGTTAAGAAAGATACAACTATAAATCCAGAATATGTAAACAAAATTATTTTCGACCCGCCAAAATATCCAAGGTATATGTCACTGGCTACAATCATAGAAATGGTAACTATGAATGTCCAATTTCTAGGTAATACTAACGCAGATAAGAAAGTAGCAACCATTATCGTTTCAAAATTTGAATAATCGTGAAGTACGATTCTCCCTACAAATCCGAGAATAAAAACCGCAGAAGCAGTTGCAATTAATCTCTTGTAATTCCGTTCCATTAATTTGCTATCTAGGAGGCTTAGATAAAAGTTGGTCGGTGGTCTTTCGTATTCCCATTAGGTAGTTATAATTTTTTCAGCCATCTTTTTCCAAATTGCACCTTTTTCCCTATTGGCCAAGGGATTTGCAGGGCTTGGATGAGGTATTTCACTTATGGTTATTTTTTTATGTTTATGACTATTAACGGCATTCATAGCCATTTTATGTGCATATTTTCCAACTCCGATAATATGTTTTACATTCATCAGTTGGGCCATATCTACAATATATTTATTACATATTTCAAAAAGTTCACTAGTAGAAGATACTTTCAATTTATCCGGAGTTATATTTTGTCCATTGTTATTGAACATCCATAATGGGAAATGATTAATAATGAAAATTTCACTAAAAGCATTTTCAGCAGGCCCATATATCTCTTCTATAAGTCCCCATATTCGTTTTCCAGAGACTTCAGGTTTCTTGCATTTAAGTCCACTAATTTCTCTTTTTGGGTGTGTAATCGTAGGCTTTCCAACTTTCAAATTTGTTATCTTTAAGTAATTCTTAACTTTTTCAGGACATCCAAAAGGAATTCCCGTGTTACCCATTCCATGTCCTGGATTCATTCCCATTATAATCGTTTTAGCTCCTAAATGGCTATATTTTTCTAAATAGCATTTATGAGGTTCCCATGCGTATTCCAAAGGATTATAAGCAAAATCAACATTACTATTTTGTTGGATTATTTCTCTCTTGTGTTTATTACAATCATTCTTCAGTTTTTTAGTAATTTCTATAATTTTTTTCCCATTAAATTGCATATTGCTTCAACCTTGATTTATTAAATATATTATGGAATGTATATATAACAAACACTCTTATTAAGGGGCTTAAGGTTAGTATAGTAGGCGATTTTATGGTAGATAATAGAATAAGTAAAGTATTTGTCAGTTCAGTTGCAGCATTGTTGTTACTGTCAAGTGTATTGTTTTTGGCAGGAACTCAAGCAGGTGCTTCAGATGATCTACAAATTTTAGATATTTATGAACCGGACGGAACTCCACCCCCAAGAGAAAATACAGAATATGACTATATAGTCAAGTGGAGAAACGTAGGAACCACAGATTATACAGCTAGTGTAGTTATATATGAACCTGATGAAACAGGAGATTGTTCTTCAACGACGGTAGCTGATCAGACTGATGATTTTCTAATGTCAGCTGAAGATAGTGATGAAGTTACTTTATCTATTATCTTTGATCAAACTGGTGAAGTTTGTATTACTGCAGCAGTAAATGAGGGTGGTAGTGATTACGGTGTTTATGAGTTTTTTGTAATAGTTGAACCTGAAACCGGGGAAGCTGACCTTTATGCCTCTTTTGAAATGGATAGTGATCAAGCCGCACCAAATCAAGATGTGACTGTAGTATTTGAGTATGGTAATGACGGAGAAGTAAGTACTCAAACACCCATTACAATAATGGCCTGGTTTGGACCTTCAGATAACACCGAAGAGTACGTTATTGATCCTTCGCCAATAACTTTCCCATTCTTAAGTCCAGATCCTGACGATGATCAGATTCCATCAGAGAGAATGGAGTGGGAATATACTATTCCAGATGTGGAAGATGGAGTTTACAAATTTAAGGTAAAAATAGACACAGAAGAGAATAACACTGAAGATCCAGATTTCGGTAATAATGTAGATGTTTTTGATGTATGTGTGGGGGACTGTAGCCAGCCGGATCTTATACTAAAAGACGTAGGTCCTCAAACATTGAGCAGCATACCGGTTGAACCTGTTGCAGGTGGAATAGTTTCTTTCACATATGTAATACAGAATATTGGAGAAGGTGAAGCAATGGGATCAAGTACGAATCCTTTAGTAATGTTTTTAGAAGTTATGAAATGCCCTAGTGAAGATTGTTCAGGTCAGAATTGGGTTAAGGTAAATGAAAGCCTTGAGGTAGTACCTGCAATTCCTGGTAACGGAGGTGAGTATAGTGACGACACCTTTTTGAGATTAAATTGGAGTACTGCAGCACAAGATTCAGGTTTCTGGAATGTTAGAGTTGTTGTTGACGGTTATAATTCTATTGAAGAAACAAATGAAACGAATAATCAAAATTCTGAGACTACTTGGTATAAAATAAAGAGTGAATACCTTGAGTTAAGGGAACAAAGGCCTGATTTAATTGTCGCTAATATTGACGAAGGCGATGGTGTTGTATATGATAATGAAGTAACAACAATTCAAGTTGCAGTTACACAATCAGATCTTGCAGACAGTGCTGCTAATGGAGTCAAAGTATATCTTAGAGTAGAAGATCCAGAAGGCGGTGCAGTAGATTGGTTCCAAATAGATGAACCTAAAACAGTAGGTTTGGATGAAGGACAGACTACTTTTTTCGAATATGAATGGGTTCCTACTAAATTAGGAAGTTATGGAATTAGCGCTTACGTAGATCGGGATGATGATATTTTAGAATGGAACGAAAATAATAATGAGTTTGAAGATAAAGTAGTTACAGTTTATGAGAAACTTCCAGACTTACAGATTACCTCAGTAGAGATGTCTCCATTAAATGATGAAGGCTATGCTATGGTTGGAGTAAGTAGTGAACTTACAGCAACAATCATTAATTTAGGAGTTAGAAATATGACTGATAGCGAAGGAACCAAGCTTGAAGTAACATTCTACACTTCGTCTCCTTTCACTTCTAAGTTAGCTACAGTAAATGTGGATAAAGCTTTAGACATTGGTGAGAGTGTAGAGGTTAGCATTCCTTTTACTTTTGATGAAAATGCAGCATACAGATTTATTGTTAAAGTTGATGAATCCAATCAAATCTCAGAAGGAACTGGCGGTCCAGAATTGAACAATGAAGCAATTAAGAATGCATACGCAGTAAGTTCGGTTGATGCATATGTATCAAATATGGGAGTGGATATTGGAGATGGTCTCGCAGGTAAAGAATGTCCAATAACGTTTGAAGTAGGTGTCGCAAACATTCCTGAAGGAAGTTCATATAGACTTCATTTCAATGTATCTGTTGATGGTACATTTGGATATGGTGAAGTACTAGCAGTATCTTACCAGAATTCTACAGGATTTTATCCAGTAGGTTCAGGGTATTCAATTAATAATCAATATGGATTTATAGATTTTAATTCAAGTTACAGTAATCAAACTGTAATATTACCTTGGATTCCTAACAAAGATAGGACAGATACATACAATGTCTCAGTGGAAGTAACTAGTTCAATAAATGTAAATTTAAATAATGATATGGCATATGTAAACAAATTATCCATTGAAAAGTTAACTACAAATTTAGTAGTAGATGCTATTAAGGTAACGGATTCAGATAATTCAGCTACAATTAAAGTAACAGTTGGTTATCCACAGGGCGAGCAATCTGAGCTTAGTGTAAATGTTGCATTACATGTTTACAAGGCTTCAGACTATGCAAATGGTAATCCACCAGTAGATACCTTAACGATTAAAAGTATTGAAGGTTTAATGCGTGGAGATTCAAAATCAATATCTTTTACTTGGGCAGTTAAAGACGGCAGTTATATTTTCGTAGCTATAATTGATCCCGATGATTTGATTAAAGAAGTTGATGAAACTGATAATACATTCCCTTCAAAGGAAGAGAGTTTCGGCGCTTCTAACGTAGCTAATATTGATGATGAAGAAGAAGATGGAGGTCTATTGCCAGCACCTTCTTTACTTGCAGCTTTATCAATATTTAGTATTGTTGCATTAATCCGTAGAAGAATTTAATGGATCACACAGCTCTTCTTTATTTCGTAGGGCCTGCAGGAGCAGGTAAATCTACATTAGTCGCAACTTTACAAGAGTGGATGCAACATTACAGATATGATGGTGTTGCGATAAATATTGATCCTGGAGCTGAAACTGTGGCTTATGAAGCTGCAATTGATGTTAGAGAAAAGTTTACAGTATCTCAAATAATGGAGGAATATAGTTTGGGACCTAATGGAGCTCAGGTTGTGTGTGCAGATCTTCTAGCTGTTGAGTTAGATTGGATTAAGGAACAAGTAGATGAAATAAATTGCGATTATTTCTTGGTAGATACGCCAGGCCAAACAGAGTTATTTCTTTACAGAGAAGCTTCGAAAGTTTTAGTTGAGAATTTATCGCCAAGAGCAGGTATTGTCTTACTGTTGGACCCTTTACTTTCTAAAACTCCCGAGGGATTTGTTACACAATTACTGTTGGCATCGGCTGCACATTTACGTTTTCCTATTCCTATGTTTCCAGTTTTGACTAAGTGTGATTTACTTAAGCCTGAAGAAGTTGATAATGTTAGAGAATGGGCTGCAAATCTAGATAAATTAGCTATGGATATGCCTAATTTGTCCGGAATGAGTGGAGTTCTTTCTTCTGAATTACTAAAAGTTTTACAGGTATTGGCACTTGAGTCAAATCTTTTGGCAGTCTCTTCCAAAGAGGGAGAAGGTATGGATGACCTTTATTCCATAGTTCAATCAACATTTGCTGGTGGCGATGACCTAGAAGCCCATACCGATTCAAATTAGTGACTATTTTTAATACAGGTATTTTTATTGTAAAGTAGTATGTCAGATGGAATACCCTTAATTGTAGAAAATGAGGGAGAGGTGTTAACTTTAAGTCTCAATAATCCTGAGAAAAGAAATGCCTTAACTTCTGAAATGATGGGAGCTTTGAGTGCAATACTTGAAGATGTAGTAAATTACGATGATTTACGAGTCATCATCATTAGAGGAGCAGGTTCTGTATTCTGCTCAGGTGCAGATATAAATACTTGGAATCCGGAAGAGTTACAGGAATTACTTTTTTCACTTTCAGATTGCCCAATACCTACTGTTGCATATGTTCATGGGATATGTTTTGGAGGAGGAATGGGTCTTGCCTCAGCGTGTGATTTTGTAGTTGCAGAAAAAGGAAGTAAATTTGGTTTTCCGGAAGTGAAAATAGGTATGATTCCAGCAGTAATATCTCCATATGTTTCTAGAAAAATTAGTATTGGCCGTATGCGAGAATTATTTATTACTGGTGAAAATTTTGGAATTCAACAAGCATATGATTTTGGGTTTTTATACAGTTTAGAAGCTGATTTAGAGAATTTAGTTCATAGGATAAAAAGAGGTGCGCCTTTGGCTCAAAGTTTCACTAAGAAGTTACTTTCTGATGAAGTTGATAGAGACTATATTGATGAAAGAGATTCTCATTTAGCTGAACTGATAACTCAAATTAGGGAAGGTTCGGAGTGTCAGGAAGGTATAGCTGCATTTATGCAAAAACGTTTTCCTTCATGGAGAAAAGAATGATAAAAAAAATTCTTATTGCTAATAGGGGGGAAATAGCTTGTAGAATTATAAGGGCCTGTAAGGAAATGTCGATTAAGTCGGTTTCAGTATATTCCGATGTAGATATCAATTCACCTCATGTAAATATGGCAGATGAAGCAGTTTGTATAGGTCCTGCAAATCCAGCTGAAAGTTACCTTAACTTTGATAAAATTATTGCTGCTGCAAAGTCAACTTCTTCAGATGCAATACATCCTGGATACGGATTCTTATCAGAAAACGGAGATTTTGCAGATTATGTTCTAGATTCAGGCTTAATTTTCATAGGGCCAAGTCCTGAAACTATCAAAGT
>MIZB01000106.1_pt1 | contig 14690 bp, 14 predicted proteins | sample 888171 | NCBI WGS metagenome assembly MIZB01 (sample SAMN05440186, study PRJNA335308) | marine metagenome | isolation source: marine water
ATCTTCTTGGTACCACCATTTTCCTTGAATATATTTAGCATAGCTATGCTTATCTTTTAATTGTATTGAATCCTTAAACTTTCCACCTCCATTGACTCCGTTAATTACTATTTCTGCAGATGAGACATCAAAGTTATCTGCCCCTAATGCATTAGTTACATTTACTTTAATAAACAAAGAATCTTCGTCTATTGCTTCAACTCTATCGTTAACGAAATAATAATCATCATTTTCAATATTTACGTGCTTAAAATCTAATATAAAAGATGAAAGGAAATCGGAATTAGCTGCCTTAACCCAAACTGTTCTATTATCTGTGTCTGGAGCCCAAGTTACACTTGTTTCTAATTTCATTCCGAGGGTGGTATAGGCTGGAACTCCATCTGGAAAGAGACTCTTATCAAGGTCTGAAGTTTCTAATTCAAGAGTATAATTCTCGGATAAAAAAGAACCAAAACCAGAAGCTTTACTTACCTCATCTACTGATAAATTACTATATCCTTCTTGAGTACGAATGTATAATGTTGTCTTAAAACTAATTTCCTGAACATTTGTCGATTCTACCCAAAAAATGTAACTATAAGACTCACCTAATTCTAATGGACCGCCCATGTTCACCTCCCATGATACTAAAGGATAAAACGTATTAGCTTGGTTTGGATCATCGCGACATTTCCAATATTTAGGTGTAGCCTCTGAAGGTTCTTCTATAGTTAAATCATAAATATCCCCTATACCTGATTTAGCTAAGAAAAATTCAGTATTGCCATACTCTTCAGCATCTGCCGGAATGGAAACTAATAATATTGAAAAACCAAGCAAAAATAAAGAATAGCCAATGCCTCGCATGATATATAATTAAAATAATGAGACTATTAAAGTTTCGTTAGAAAAATTATCAGTCAAAAAGATTTATTCCTCCTCCATTAGAGACTACCTCTGAATTTTCAGAAATTAATTCTCCTCTCCTATAAACTTTATGAGGAAATATCGCTTGCCAGCCTTCAAAAGGAGACCAATTTGATCTTGAATGTAAATTATCAACATTAATACTTTCTGAATCTTTGAAATCTACAAACATAAAATCTGCAGGTTGACCTTTCTCAATTCGCCCTCGATTTAAGCCAAGTCGATCCGCTGGAGCTTCAGCCATACTATTCACCAATCTACTCAAATCTAGACGTTTTCTAACAACTTCCTGTAACATTAAAGGAACCATTGTTTCTACTCCTGGCATACCTGAAGGCGGTTCATCTGATCTCTTTTCCTCAACAGTATGAGGTGCATGGTCGCTTGCTAAAATTGGAATTTTACCGCTCCTGTAAGCATCGTAAAGATTATTATTGTCAGATACGTTGCGTAAAGGTGGATCTACTTTGCAATCTAATGAGCTACAATTATCCAAATTTAATAACAAATGATGTGGACAAACTTCAGTAGATGACAAAGCTGGAAGATTTTTTAAACCATTGGAAGTTGATAAATGTGCAACGTGCAAATATTCCGATGATGGCATTTCTGAAAGGCATTTTTCCTCAGCCACTAAACGATTTTCTGTATGGTCTGATAATTCATTAAGTGGATTATTATGCATGTAATCTGGATGTTCACAGTGTATTACCAATGGCTTATTAGTTTTATCTAAAACTTCTTTAGCCAATCTAAAATAATCCTCAGAAGATATTCCGTAAGGATATAATTTCCAAAAAGCTGAAGGTATCGTGGAAAACCATTCCTGTTCGGTTAAATTCTCTTCAACATTAATTCCTATACCGAAATCAACTATAGACTTATTCTTGGCAATCTGTTCTTTTTCTTTGAATATAGAAGGATTGGAAGTAAACGGATTAGTATTAGGCATATCGACTACTGCTGTAACTCCACCACAAGCTGCTGACTCAGACCCAGTCTGCCAATCTTCTTTATGAGGATAGCCAGGATCTCTAAAATGAACATGCATATCAAGAGCTGCTGGTAAAATTATACCACGGGCTTTCTCTTTGTCCGGTTCGGAATTTGTTTTTCTAACTGAAGAAATATAACCATTATCTACTTCAATTGAAACGTCAACTAGACCTTGCTTTGAAATCCATGCTTTACCTTCGAAAACTGACATTATTCTTTATCTCTGTTATACAAATGAAAGGTTGAAGTATAAACATCTTCTGTCCGACTTTTTATATTTAAAATAAAGTTGGTGTCTTCAAATGTTGAATTATCTAACGTTGTGACTGATAAGGTTAAATTAACTGAAGTTCCAGATGATAAATTTAAGTGGGTAGAATTAGTTTCAGTATCATAAAATGCATACTTCGTGAAATTTTCTGAGGTTACATTTATTAATTGATTTGATGAAGTATTAACAAAATTTACGACGAGTGAAAATGTAACATTATCTATATCATTATCAAAACTCAATGAAAGATTCTCCCAACCTTCTTCCTGACCATCATTCAAAATTCTTATGTAAGTCACATTTGTTTCGCCAGGAAATTGGTAAAATTCATTTTCATCTGAATCAATGTCTAAAGAAAATGGAGATTCTACTGTAAAAATTGGAGATGGTGTAAAAGTTGTAAATAATATTAAGCCGGTGATCAAACCCACTGCTATTCTAGAAGAGCCTAGAGGAGATAACTCTTCTGAAGGTGGTGGATGATATGTTCCTAAGAAATAAATCAAAAGAGCGTAGATGGCCCAGCCCGTGTATGGAGGGCCAAAACCTGGAATTCCATAAAATGTCATAAAAACAAGAGAGATTATAACAATAAAAGACAGAATATTGGCCTTTGGACCGAGAAGAGAACGTGCAATATGGCCGCCATCGAGCTGACCTGCAGGCATAAGATTTAGTGCAGTTACAAAGAAACCAGTCCAACCTGCAAGAACTACAGGATGAGACAAGTAATCTCCAGACGAAGGATTTAAATTCTCTGAAATTGAAAATAGTAATTCAAAGAAAAAAGATGAACCAAGAAATAGTGAATCGCCTGAATCAACCGGCACAGATACAGCATATAGTTCGGTTAACCAAAACCCTAGTAGTGTAACTGGTATAGCTACCAAAAGTCCTGCAATAGGTCCACTTGCACCTACATCCAAAAGAGCTTTTCTATTTGGTATTGGTTCTCTAATTGATATAAAAGCCCCCATTGTTCCAAAAGGAAATATCATAGGTGGCATTGGTAAAAAGAAGGGTAAAGAAGCATCAAGATTATGCTTCTTGGCATAATAATAATGACCCATCTCATGAGCGCCAAGAATCAACATTAAAGGTAAAGAAAAAGTAAGAAATCCCATGAAAAAAATTTGTGGATTAACTAATATTCTAAGCCACCACCAACTCATATCAATAATTGAAGAATCTGCGTATGAAGCCCACCACATCGAACCTGCCCAAGTCGTAGTGAAAAATGTAGCTAAAAGTAAGTACAAATTAATTCTACTCTCAAAATAATCAAATGTTGGTTGGGGAAGAATTACTAAAATTAATTCATTACCGGTTCGCCTTAGCATTGGAAATAAGCGGCCGGCACCAAAAGTAGTTGCAACCTTAAGAGCCAAACGTAATTCCTCAAATCTTTCCTCCAAATTATCAGGTTCTTTAACAAAAAATAAATGTGCATTACCATCCCATTTACTATCTTCTACTTCCCAACCAATTCCTTCAATAAATTTCTGTATAGATTTAGACATTTAAATTCCTAGTTCCCTTTTAGCTATTTTAGAAACTTGTTCAGATAATTTGGAAGGGCCATATATTCGACATCTCCAATGGTCAAACTGAGCTTCATACAGGCTTTTTGTTATTGTAGACATATTACTTGCATAGTCTAACGTCCCATCTTCTTTAAGAATTTTGACTTTCATGGTTGGAACTACTTTAAGCGGAGGTAAATCCATGAAAATTTCTGATGATTCAATCTCTAATTTACCTGCAATAGAGTTTTCAAGTGTTTCAATATCTGACTTTGTTATTCCCATTTCTTCAGTTTCGTCTTTTGTAATGCTAACTGCTCTTTTAATTATGCGTCTTTTTTCAAAATCATTAACCAAGTTTTTAGAAAGACCGCCTGCTAAGTTTAATTTTGATAAAAATGTATGGTCAGTGTAAGAAGTAAATTCCTCATATGAAAAATTACCTCCATTTATAGCTGATTTTGTAGCTCGCGCCAGCATTAGCTCTGCCCCTCTTGAAAAGGGATGAAAATAAACGGTTGGAAACATTATAGATCGTGATGTTAAGAACGTTTCAACAACAGGGAGACAACTCTCTCCAATTACCAATTCATTACTAGAAAAAGACATTTTTGTAATTAATCTCCCAGTGTCTACTCCGGTTTTTACTCCTGTATAATGTGAATCTCGTATAAGATAATCTAGGCGATCTGCATCAATGTCGCCTGATATTAATGAACCGTACTTGTGGTTTCCTTTAATGAGGTCGCAAATTTCATTAGTTTCTATCCCCTGCTTGTGGAATATCTCTGAAATTTGACTATCTTTGATAATATCTTGAGTTACTTCAACATGATCTTTACCAAAGGGCAGCTCATCTGCTAAATGAGAATATGGCGAATGGCCTAAATCATGTAATAAACCTGCAATCGAAACTAAATGCATTTCATCATCAGGAACGCCTGATTGAATTGCCATTTGTTTTGCTAAATGGCTAACTCCTATGCTATGCTCAAGCCTTGTATGATTAGCTCCAGGATATACTAAATTAGCTGAACCCAATTGCTTAATCCAACGCAACCTTTGGTAAGGCTCTGTATCGACTAAAGAAGATTCTAATTCATTCAGATCAATGTAATCGTGTATAGAATCTCTTACCCTACGCATTAGTATGCTTGATACGAGGTTCATAAAATAGGTTATCTATATTGTGTGTTCCACCTTCTTTCAAAAAGGGGATTTTAAAGGGAACGGCCCAAAGCTTATAATGGCAAAATCATGTTCTAGATGGAATATGAATATTTCCGAAAAAGTCAAAGAAGCTGATGTTGAAGAATTGACTGAATGTCCTGAATGTGACTCGGAACATATCGTACGCGATTACAAGCGTGGTGAGGTTACTTGTAAAAATTGTGGACTAGTAGTAGATGACCAAGTGATTGATCAAGGGCCTGAATGGAGAGCTTTCGATTCTGAGCAAAATGAAAGAAGGGCTCGAGGCGGAGCTCCAATGTCAGTAATGGTACACGATAAAGGGCTGTCTACAGATATTGGATGGGGTGGACGTGATATTAACGGAAATAATGTTCCAACCAAGAATAGAGCTCAAGTCTACAGAATGCGCAAGTGGCAGAGTAGAACAAGAGCATCTAATTCGGCTGATAGAAATTTAGCCCAAGCACTTAACGAACTAAACCGATTGGCATCTAAAATTGGATTACATCGCCAAGTTAGAGAAGAAGCTGCCATGCTATACAGAAGAGCCGTACAAGACAATCTCGTAAGAGGTAGATCTGTTGAAGGCGTTGCTGCTGCTGCACTTTATGGTGCCTGCAGAAGATGCCAAGTTCCAAGAACGCTAACTGAAATTACTGAGGCTTCAAGAGCATCAAAAAAAGAAGTAGGAAGAACATACAGATATATTTCTAGAGAATTAAAGTTAAATCTCCAACCAGCATCTCCATCAGTTTACATTATTCGTTTTTGTAGAGAACTAGAACTACCTGGCGATGTTGAAAACACTGCAATAAATATTCTTAATCAAGCTATAGCGGCTGAATTAACTTCTGGCAGAGGTCCGACTGGTGTAGCTGCGGCTGCAATTTACATTGCATCTGTCGTACATGATATGAGAAAAACCCAAAAAACTATTGCTGACACTGTAGGCGTTACTGAAGTAACAATACGAAATCGTTACAAAGAGTTGGCCAAAAATTTAGATATTGTAGTATATTTGTGAGGATATTTTGAAATATAATAAACGTGATAGTAACATCTATCATATCCGTTTAGAAAATGAGGATGATTTATACCACTTAAACTTATTGCTGAGTGAAGGTGATCAAGTAAGGGCCCTAACTGAAAGGCGGGAGTCGTCACAGTCTGATAGATTGAAAAAGGAAAGGGGGAAAAAGCAAAAGATGAAGTTGACCATTGATGTTAAAAATTTAGAATACCAATCCTTTGGGCAGCGATTTAGATGTCATGGCATGATCTCTCTTGGAGAGAATAATCAAGGCCTTCACCACACATTAATCTTGGAACCTGGAGATTCTTTTGATGTAAGAAAAGAAGTATGGTTGAATCACCACAAAGAAAGATTAAAAAAAGCTGCTGAGCCTATAGTAACTGCCACTGCAATCGCCGTTGAAAGTGATTCAATCGTAATTGCTGAATTAAGGACTTATGGAATTCGTGAATTAAAAACACTGAATAGAGAAGGTAGTGGGAAATCAACGGGAGGGGAAGAACTAAGTGATTTCTATAAGAGAGCTGTGAAACAAATTATCAAAGTTCACATTGAAAACTCAGTTATTGTAATAGTTGGACCTGGATTTCTAAAGGAAGATTTTGCCGATGTCGGAAAATCAAGAGCTCGTGAAATATTCAAAGGATGTGTCATTGAAAACTCCGGCCAAGGAGGAATGGCTGGAATACACGAAGCCATAGGGAGAGGCGATTTACCAAACGCAGTTGCCCAAATTAAAATACAAGAGGAAATGGCTGCCGTAGAAAAACTCAAAGAGGCTATAGCAAAAGATTTGGGAACGTATGGTAAAAAAGAAGTTAAGACTGCTGTTGAAAGCGGAGCTGCTGAAACTATATTGTTAATTTCTGAAAAAACTAAGGAAAAAGAGGGCTTGGATTTATTAGAAATGGCTCAACAAACTAGAACTAAAGTATTGGAAATTTCTTCACACCATCATGGTGGAGAAATGCTCATTGGACTAGGTGGAATGGCAGTAATTCTCAGATACAAATTAACATAAATTCTTTTAGAGGGGAGGGTGTAACCGCAATATGATGCCAGGCATGGGACGCATGAACCCCCGTATGATGAAAAAATTGCAAAAGCAATTGCAAAGTGCTACAGAAGAGCTTGATGCTACAGAGGTAATTATAAGAACAAAAGATAAAGAATTATACTTCAGCAATCCGTCTGTAAGTGCCATGAATATGATGGGACAACAATCCTATCAAGTTGTAGGTGAACCTGAAGAAAGAGCACTAGGCAGTAGTGAGGAAACTACAAATATCCCACAGGAAGACGTAGAACTGGTAGCTGCGCAAGCCGGCGTTTCTCCTGAAAAGGCAAAAGAGGCACTCGAAGAATGTAACGGTGAGCCTGCTGAAGCTATTATCAAATTAATGAGTGGATAAAAAAATGGATTTTGCAGAAACTGAAGACCAAAAAATGATTCGCAGTATTGTTCGAGAATTCGCTGAAACTGTTGCTGGACCTACATGTAATAAAAGAGACAATGAACAAATTGCCCCTATTGAAGAATTTAAGAAATTCTCAGAACTGGGATTTGCAGGTATGACTATTCCTGAAGAGCATGGAGGGCAAAAATTAGATGATATTTCCGAAGCTATTGTGGTTGAAGAATTGTCCAGAGTTGACCCATCTCTAGGAGTTATGGTTGCTGTACATGTTGGACTTTGCTCCATGACTATTGCATTGAGCGGAAATGAAGATCAAAAGAAAAGATATCTACCTAAGTTAGCATCAGGAGAATTCTTGGGTGCATATTCTTTGAGTGAAGCTGGCTCTGGCACGGATGCCGCAGCAATGGTTGCTAAGGCAACTGATAATGGCGATCATTTTACTTTAAATGGTGAAAAAATGTGGGTTACTAATGGAACTACAGCCGATCTTTTCGTTCTATTTGCTAAAGTAGCTGAACACCCTGATTATGGAAAAAAGAGTCATGGAGGGGTGACTTGTTTTATAATTGAAAAAGGTTTTGAAGGATTTGAAATTGGGAAGAAAGAAGACAAATTGGGAATCCGTTCAAGTGACACTTGTACATTAGTTCTTAATAACTGTAAAGTTCCAAAAGAAAATGTACTTGGTGAAGTAGGTAAAGGATTTCCAATTGCAATGAATGCTTTGGATAATTCTAGAATAGGTATAGCTGCTCAAGGTCTAGGAATCGCCCAAGGAGCTTATGAAGCTGCATTAAAGTATTCTAAAGAACGTAAAACTTTCGGTAAACCAATTGCAGCCCATCAATCAATAAGCAATTATTTAGCAGATATGGCTGTAAAAATTGATGCTGCAAGATTGCAAGTTTACAAAGCCGCTTGGGCCAAACAGGAGCATTATGAAAATGGGTCTGCACGTCACACACTTGAAGCATCTATTGCAAAACTTAATGCGGGAGATACTGCAATGTGGGTTTCTGAAAGAGCTGTCCAAGTTTTAGGCGGATATGGCTACACAAAAGACTTCCCTGTTGAAAGATTCTTTAGAGATGCAAAAATAACTCAAATATATGAGGGAACTCAAGAAGTTCAAAGATTAGTAATAGCTCGAGAAATATCAAAGTAAGAGCAAATACTTTTATCAGTCTCTTTGTAGAGCACATTACAGGCTATTCTGGCCTTCACGAAATTAATGGTGAAATCAATGCGTATAGGAATACCAAAAGAAAGAAACAATAGCGAAACGCGAGTTGGACTCGTACCTGTGTCAATACCAAAATTACTCAAACTGGGATTTGAAGTTATAATTGAAGCCGGTGCCGGAGAAAAATCAGGTTACTTAGATTCAGTTTATCTTGAAAAAGGAGCTAAAACTGCAACTTTTGAGGAGGTTATGGATTCTGAATTAGTAGCATCTATAGATGTTCCTGATTACAAAGTAATGAAAAAAGGACAAATGTTAGCTTGTATTGCAGATCCTTTTAGAAATTTAGAACAAACAAAGGAAATAATTGATGCTGGAATAACTTTGCTTTCTCTAGAAGTGATTCCAAGAAGGTTGTCAAAGGGGCAATCTATGGATGTAAATTCTAGTCAAGATAATTTATCAGGATATAAAGCTGCTCTAATGGGCTCACAACATATAGCTAAAATGGTTCCAATGATGATGACATCGGCAGGAACTGTTAGGCCTGCTAAATTCATAATTCAAGGAGCTGCTGTAGCTGGCCTTCAAGCAATTGCGACTGCAAAAAGATTGGGTGCTGCTGTACAGGCTATAGATGTCAGATTGGCAGCTAAACAAGATACTGAAAGTTTAGGTGCAAAATTTATTGATGTTCCTGGTTGGAAAGATGCTGAGAGTTCAAGCGGACACGCTTCTCTTTTTACAGACAAAGGACTCCAAGATGCATTTGATAATGCCTTAATGGAATCAGTAAAAGATGCTGATGTTGTAATTACTACAGCTAGGCTATTTGGTGCAAATGCACCTAAATTATTCTTTGGTAAAGAGAATAATGATAAAATGACAAAAGAAATGAAAGAAGGATCAGTAATTGTTGACATGAATACAGATACTGGTGGCAATATCATTGGAAGTAAGGAAGGTGAAATTGTTGAAAAGGATGGAGTCACAATCGTAGGAATACCAATGTTATGTAGAACGGTTCCAAACACAGCATCAATGCTATACTCAAACAATGTGACTAACTTTGTAACGGTATTGGTTGATGAAGGTAAATTAACCATAAAACAAGATGAACAAGTACTTACTGGAGACGAAGGTGGAATTTCAGCAGGTTATGGTGGAATTTTAATTGGTGAAAATGGAAAAGTACATGATAATCATACTAAACTAATGGAGGCTATGAAATAATGGAATTAATAACGCTCATTGGAGCAATTACTGTTTTTATATTAGCTATTTTCTTAGGATTCGAACTTATAACAAAAGTTCCTGCAACGTTGCATACCCCATTGATGTCGGGAGCTAATGCAATTTCGGGAATTACAATAGTAGGTGCTTTAATTTTTTCAAACACGGACTTTAATGGAGGAGATCCTGGAATTGCTGCATGGCTAGCTTTTTTCGCACTTATTTTGGCTACAATTAACGTAGTTGGAGGATTCGCTGTTACCAACCGAATGCTAAACATGATTGCTGGTAAAAGAGGAGGTAGATAATGGACGAAGCTGTTTGGGACATCGGATATCTTGTAGCTTCAATACTTTTCATTATGGGTCTAAAAAAATTAGGACATCCTCGAACGGCACCAACTGGGAATTTGTACGGTGCAATGGGAATGCTAGTAGCTGTAGTAGTTACAATTGCTCAGATGGATTTTGGTGAAACTAATAACTTTATTCTTATTATTGCTGGACTTGCTATCGGAGGATTCATTGGATATCTAATGGCAGTTAGAGTACAAATGACGGGGATGCCTGAAATGGTTGCCTTATTCAATGGATTTGGAGGTGCAGCAAGTGCTTTAGTAGCTGCGTCAGAAGTTTTCAGAAGGATTAACGAAAATGATCTGCCTGAAGGTCTTGAATTGCATGTTGCTTGGACTGCGATCGGCTTGTCTGCCTTAGTTGGTTGGGTAACTCTAACCGGAAGTTTACTTGCCATGATGAAATTGAAAGGTGGAGTAGAGATATTTGGAACGTGGTACAGAACTCCAACTTGGGGGCCTGAATGGCTAAATTATGTTAAAGGGTTAGTGTTAATTTCAATTGTAGGGCTTCTTTACATGACAATTGAAGAACCAGGAAATCAAGACTATGTTATAGCAATCATTGCATTATCTTCCATTCTTGGAATCTTATTCGTACTTCCTATTGGAGGTGCTGATATGCCAGTCGTAGTAAGTCTATTGAATTCCTTATCAGGTATTGCTGCAGCATTCACTGGATTCATTATTGGAAATAATGTTTTGATAATTGCAGGATCTATGGTTGGCGCAGCTGGTTTGATTTTGACAAATATAATGTGTAAAGCAATGAATCGTCAGTTAATTGATGTATTATTCAAATCATTCGGAGGATCTGATAAAGAACAGGTTACTAGGACCAAAGTTGGGTCTGATCCTGAGGAAGTAGCCATGGTCTGCGATGGAATCTCGAAATGTGTTATTATCCCTGGATATGGGATGGCTGTGTCACAATGTCAACATCAAGTTCGTGAATTTGCAGATATTCTAGAAGCAAATGGTTGTGAAGTAAAATATGGAATTCATCCTGTTGCAGGTAGAATGCCAGGCCATATGAATGTGCTATTGGCTGAAGCAAGTGTTCCATACGAAAAATTAATTGAAATGGATGATATAAACTCAGAGATGGGTGAATGTGATGTAGCTGTCGTTGTTGGTGCAAATGATACTGTTAACCCTGCTGCAAGAAGCGGAGAAGGGCCTCTAGCAGGAATGCCAATCATTGATGCAGATAAAGCAAGAGTCGTTGTAATGGTAAAGAGATCGTTATCTGTTGGATATGCGGGAGTAGACAATGATCTTTTCTATGAAGACAAGACTATGATGCTATTTGGGGATGGAAAGAAAATGATGACTGAATTAGTCTCTTCAATGAAAGATCTCTAAAGTTTTTGCTGCTTAGATTCTATTCTATCAGGCAGATCTAGCAATTCGTTTGATTTAGAAGAAGGTAAGGATTCAACATCCTTCAACTTACCTTCCATCACTCTCAGACGTCTCATCATAGAATCATCACCTTTCTCATTAGAAATCGTATTAGCTGCAGTGTTGAGCTGCTTATGCAACGACGTCATCATCTTCCCAAATTTGACAAACTCAGTCTTAACTGCACCTAATACATTGTAAACCTCGCTGGCATTGGTTTCAAGTGCCAATGTTTTGAAACCCATTTGTAAACTATTAACAAAAGCTGCAAGTGTGGAAGGGCCAGTTACAACAATTTGATGATCTCGTTGAAGTGATTCAAACAATCCGGGATGTCTAACTACTTCGGCATAAAGCCCTTCAGTAGGCAAAAACATAACTGCAAATTCAGTAGTGTAAGGTGCTGAAACATATTCATTTCTAATTGTCTTTGCTTTGCCTGTAACATTTGATTTGAATTTAGTAACTGCCCGTTTTATCTCACTCTTATCTCCTAAATCATAAGACTCTAATAATCTTTCATAATCTTCTTTGGGAAATTTACAATCAATAGGTAACCAAATAGGGCTATCTAGATTTCCATCTTTACCTGGAAGCTTAATCGCAAATTCGACCTGCCCTCTGCAAGAAGGATGTGTTTTAACATTCTTATCGTATTGTTTTGAATTAAGTATATTTTGTAAAATTTGTTCAGCTTGTATCTCTCCAAGAGCACCTCTGCTTGACACATTTGTTAAAACTTTTTTCAAACCTCCAACATCTGTTGCTAAAGTTTGCATTTGACCAAGGCCAAGTTGAACGGCTTCTAGGCGCTCACTAACTAATTTAAATGATTCACCTATTCTTTTCTCCAATGTAGTTTGTAACTTTTCGTCTACAATTTCTCTCATTTGATCTAGCTTCTTTTCATTACCCTCTTTTAAATTCTCAATATTTTTAGAAACTGTATCTAAATGCTTAGTTTGAGCATTGCCTAAAGATTCTAAAGTCTTCCTAAGCTGATCCGTTGAGTCTGTACTCATTTTTCTAAGCTGATCTGTAGAATCTGAATTCATCTCTCTAATTTCTCTACGTAGCTCAGTATCTGAGCTAGAATCAGAGGCTGGTTTCAAAGTAAAATAACATAACACAAAGCCCACTATCACGCCAATTAAGCTGTAAATCACTAACTCTTCCATATTTCTCTTAGTTACAAAGATAGTGCTTGTATTAATTATTTCATTACGCGAAAGTTATCTAAAAGTCCTCCTTTGGCTAACTTTGAGAATTGTACTAGTTGAACCACAACATCCTGGCAACATAGGAGCTGTAGCTCGCGCTATGGCTAATTTTGGATTAACGGATTTAGCAATGGTAAATGGGCGCGAATTAGCTGATGAAAGTTATGCCCGATCTAAATCTGGAAGGCCGATTCTAGAAAATTCAAAACGTTACAAAACTATTGAAGAAGCTATAGCAAATTGTGACATTGCCATTGGGACAAGCGGAATAAGGCCTGAAGGTGATAAAAGATGGTTTAGAGCTCCTCAAGATGTAAAAAAGATTAATGACATTATTGCTGAAAGAGAAAACCCGGCTTTGCTTTTTGGACGGGAAAATTACGGCCTTTACAGAGAAGAACTAGCCCTTTGTGAGGCTACAATAACTATCCCTACAAATCCTGAATATCCAATACTTAATCTGTCTCATGCTGTTGCACTTGTACTTTATGAAATTAAAAGAAAAGATAGGGTTAAAAGTCTTAAAAAACGAAAATCTGTTTCTCAAGATGAATTTGAAAGATTAGTTGATAGAATAATGGATTTATTAGAAAATAGTAGCTATCCAGAAAGAAGATTAGATCGTTCTAGAACAACTCTAAGAAGGCTAATATCAAGAGGAAATCCTGATGAAGGCGAATATGAAAATTTAATGGGTATATTCAAAGCCATCAAAGTAGGTAAAAGATGAAAACTAGTCACATTCCATTTAGCATGCCAACAAGAGGATGGGCATTAAGTCAAAATTGGGTAAATCTAACATTTATGCATTGGGAAGTTGATCGCCAATTATTAAAAAAACATATTCCAGAAGATTTAAAATTAGAAACATTTAAAGGGAAAACTTACATTGGAACTATACCCTTTCGAATGGAAAAAATAAGACCTAGATACTTACCTTCTGTACCCTTTATTTCTAATTTTCCTGAATTTAATATTAGAGCATATGTTTCAAAAAACGGAATATCTGGAGTTTTATTTCTAACTCTAGATGCTGAAAGTAGAATAACAAGTATGTATGCGCCATGGGCTTACGGACTTCCTTATGTCTTTGCTAAAGGGAAAGTAGAAGAGAATGAAGAGGGTGGTTTTTCATGGCAATCTAAGAGAAAAAGTAATGGAATCAGTATCAAAGGCGAATCAAAACCTAGTGGCACTCTAAGAAGGGCTGAAAAAAACAGTCTTGAAGAATTTCTGTTTGAAAGATATAGTCTTTATGTTACTTACAAAAAGAAAACACATATTGCCTACACGTGTCATGAACCATGGGAATTTCAAAATGCAACTGTTAAAATTGAAGAAAATTCCCTAACTGAATTTTACAATCTTGGAATATCCAATCTTCTAGAACCTGATTTAATACACATAAGTAAAGGCGTTCAAGTAAAAACTTGGAGTGCAGAGGAGGCATAGATGACTTACATAATGGTTACAGGGCCAATGGGGGCTGGCAAGTCTACCTTCATGAGGAGCTTACCAAAGCCTTGGGGAAATTTTGTAGTTCCTAAAAATGTACCTGGTATGTTACTAGATCACTCTTGTAAATTAAATAATCTGATGTTTTATGAAATCGATGCTCCAACAGCTACTGGTAAAGTTTGGATAGATTGGCTTAAAGCTGCAAACATACAACTTGTTGTAGTAAATGGACTCAAATATCCTGATGAAAACTTTATTGAATTATGGAATTATCTAGAGAGTAATACTCCAAATACAAAAAAAGTAATCATATTAAATCGAATTAAAAAAATTAATGAAAAGTGGGAAAAATACTCCAAAAATACACTTTTTTGTGTTGGGATTGGTAAAGTTATCGATGAGGAAACTGCACTAGCTTCAAAAAATGATATTATGGCAGTTGTAGATTATCTTAGTAGCAATTATGAATAAAGAGAAAAAAAAAGAAAGT
>MIZB01000317.1_pt1 | contig 14538 bp, 17 predicted proteins | sample 888171 | NCBI WGS metagenome assembly MIZB01 (sample SAMN05440186, study PRJNA335308) | marine metagenome | isolation source: marine water
TTAGATAAAACTGCTAAAACCCGTGAATGCGCTCTCTCGGAATCCTGCAAAAAAACTACCGGCCTCAGAAGGGTTCTGTATAGAAGACTCATCTAAAAATAAAGTCGATAACTGGTTAGATATAAGGTTAATGGAACAATCATTCCAGCTCTTCCTCCTCTTTAGCTATAGTAGTTACGACACCTATAATTCCCAATATTAATAATACTAAACCTGAAAATAATAACAAAATCGGAGAATCTGCCCAATAAAACCAAGATAAAATTAAAATTAATCCAAGCATGAAACTCAAGGCTGAGGACAGCTTACGAATCAAAAGTACCATTGTAAGCCAGTATCGTTGGCCTTAAAACCAGACCTCCATACTTCTGTAACATGAGTATTAGTTTAACTGTGATAATTCCTACTTTGAACGAAGGTGAGTCTATTGGGCCCACTATAGATCAAATACCTAGAGATTTACCATGGCTAGACGTTAAAGTCTTAATTGTTGATGGAAATTCAACAGATAATACTGCAGATGAAGCTGAGAAGAGAGGAGCTGTAGTTTACAATGAACCTCGCAAAGGATATGGAAGAGCTTACAAAACGGGATTTAGTTTAATTGATACAGACTATGTAGCTACTATTGATGGAGATACTACCTATCCTGCAGATAAAATTCCTCATGTTTTAGCGTTTTTAATTAATAATAATTTAGATTTTGTGACATGCAATAGGCTAGATCGAATGGATTCTGACGCTATGTCTGTAACTCATAAAATTGGCAATTGGGGACTTACATTTGGAACTAATCTTTTCCATGGAATTAACATAAAAGATTCACAGAGTGGTATGTGGGTTTTCAAAAAAGAAGTAATTGAAAAAGTGAATTTAACAAGCGACGGTATGCCACTTTCTGAAGAGTTTAAAATTGAAGCTTTCAAAAGAGGCTTAAGAGCTGTAGAAATTCCAGTGCCTTTCCATGCCCGCGTAGGTGAAGTTAAACTAAATACATGGGAAGATGGAATATGGAATCTTTGGTTTTTAGTTACTAAAATGAAAGATTTTAGGTAATTTACCTAATTAATCTGAACAAGTTCCATCAGAGTTAGTATTACAAATATGAAACCATTTCCAATTACTTTGTCCCTGCTTTGCAGTCACATCTGTACCTAAATCGTTTGTAAATTCGATAACTATTGCGTAATCTCCACTATTGCCATAGAACTCAGAGGTATCAAAAATAAAAGGATTGAAATTAGGCCCTTCTTCCGATGCTCCCGATTCATAAACTACTGACATTTGATCTCCAAAATATGAAAATTGTATAGTTTCCACTACTTCAGGTTGACGGCCATTATCTGAATCCCAATAAGATTCATCTTCACCTTCTTCAAATAATTCCTCAGAAAAATAGATTGTTATGGTACCTGTAACTGAAGGAATAATTATAACAGGTATATCAAGATTTGAATCTGGATTATCAATTACCTCGCTTGAAAAATGCATATTGGTAATAACTCCGTCATCTCTGTCTAAAGGTTTACTTCCGTCAAACTGAACTAAGTCTGCAACTGCACTTTCAGAATATTTATTTAATATAACTGAATCTGTAGATTTTTGACTTCCTAACTCAACTTCTACGTTATATTTGCCATTCATTTTGAAGAAATCCAAATAAGCAATTGATACTGAACCTCTTCCATCATCACCTAGATCAAAAGAACCTGATAAAGCAGATATTGAACCTCCGGAGTAACCAACTGAATTAGGTACGTTAGTTATCGTGTACTTCCCATCTTTAGCTAAGCTGCCAAAAGCTGGAGAAGTTGCTAAAATGCTAAATGTAAACATATTGTCACTTGCATCTTTTCCTTCGTTAACGTCAATTAAAACTGAAATACTACCGGCTCCACTGTAAAACCCAAAATTTGTAAATATAGTTGATGATAAAATAATTAATAATACAATACCAACAGCACCAGCTAACTTCATCTTAGAAGCTAATTCCATATCTAAAAATGAGGAGGACTCTGAATCGTCATAATCTTCTTCCCATTCTTCGTCGTCGTCCCAATCATCATCTTCTGGTATTGCAGCTGCAGATGCCCCGGATTGCATAACAACCATTCTGAAAGTTACTTCTTAAAGGCTTTCCATGCTAAATTAATCTAGTTAGCTAATTCCGGAACTATGCCCTTATTACCTGTCATCAAACTCAAAACATCGTGCTTCAAAACGCCTTTGGCTATCAAAGCTAAAACTTTGTTCTTAATTTTTGCAGCAGGCATTGAGCCTACAAACATGTGTGTAAAGAATTCTTTAGTCTCTTCATCTAAAGCTGCATATTTTATCAAACTATTTGGCATAGCCATCAAAAGATGCCAACCAACTTTCAACCATTCTAGATCATCGCCCCATTTAGAGCTCCAAGCTCTGTGGTAATGCATTAAATCCTGTTTCTGGAAATTGCCCTCTTTGAATAAATCGTTTAAAGATTCTGCAGCCAACCTACCTGAATCTAATGCATAGTAAAGACCTTCACCAGATAATGGAGAAACAAAACCTCCTGCATCTCCTACAACCATCATTCTATCACCAACTGTACAACTCATCCCCATACCTACGGGTATGTTCGCACCCGATATCATTTTTCTGTCTACTTCAATGTCCTTAGGGAACCAACCTTGCTCCTTTAGTGTTTCAACGTAGTCTAGTAAATATTTTCTTTCGCTCCAGCCCTTTTTCTCTTTCTTTAATTTTTTAATAATATTTCTTGGGCAACCTATTCCCACGTTGAGGACAGTATCTTTTGAGAATGACCAACCATATCCATCTAATCCATCATATTTGATGTGAGCCATTGATATTCTTTCTTCACCATAAACTTCATCCATGAATTCTCGACCTACATCTACTTCAAAATAGAGTGCCATAGCAATATCTTCGTCTCTCCAATTCATAGGCATATTTTCTATTTCTCGAATTCTTTTTGAAACTAAATCGTAAGAACCTCCAGCCCCGATTATAACTTCACCACTAAGCTCTTCACCGTTACGTAATTTAACAACTACTTTTTCATCTAGAACATCAAAATCTTTAACTGCAACTCCTTCAATTAAAGTAGCTCCCTCAGCCACCGCATATTCTACCAATTTGTTATCAAATTGGAGTCTACGAATATTATAGAAAAAAGGCTTTTCGCTGACATAGTCTACTGGTAAAAACTCAGGCCCATATACAATGCCTCTTTGGCATTTTGACTCTAAAAAATCGTCCCAGTTGTTAATTATGTGGTCAAATTCTTCAATGTGCACGCAAAGGCCACCTCCGCATGCCTTCTCTCTAGGGAATTTTGCTCGATCTATAAATGCTACTTTTTTACCTTGTTTAGCTAAATAATAAGCTGCTGTAGCGCCTGAAGGTCCTGCTCCTGCTACTACAACATCATAATGTTTCAAATTTGGCCTTGCTTCCTGTAACGAGTTACATATCCAGTAATTCTATTTCTCATAGTTAAACTTTCTACGTCTGTTAATTCTTCAACAATTGATTTATTATGATCAAAATCTTCATTAAATCTATCAGAATAATTTCTTACTAATTCAATTGCAACACGTTTAATGTAAGTCGGTCTTACTCTACCCATATAGTCTACTTTAATTTAGGGCCTATTTATAATCTATTATTATTAAAGTTTACATAAAAACAACACAAACCAATTATATCAATGCCCTATAGAAGGCTGTGTTAAACGAAGCTTCAAGACTACCGGGACTGACGGTGTACACTCGCAAAGGTATGAGATTGGGAGTAGTTCATGATGTTCTTTTGGATACTACTCAAAGAATAATTTCAGCTTTACTTGTCACTGGAACAACTCCTAACTTAGTAAAAGATGGGGCAAACATAATCATTCCATACAGATGGGTCCAGGATTTAGATGATGTTGTTATTCTACGATATTTCCCTGACAAAATTGATTTTACAGAAACCTCTGAAAAAAGTGAATTTGAATTCGAGGACGACGATGGATTTTACGATGATTAAAGAAATCCATAATTTTTTTATATACCTAACCTAAAATATTTTACTGAAGCCCCGTAGTGTAGTGGTCCATCATTTGAGACTCTGGATCTTGAGACCCAGGTTCGAATCCTGGCGGGGCTACCACTAATTAAACCCACCATATTAACAAATATGGATGTTTGGACCATTCTCTTTGCTACTCTGCTGACCATTGCACTATTTTGTGGTTGGTTGGTGTGGGTTTCAAGGTTTGTTTGGGAAAGTAAAGAATTGGCCGTGAGATATGCAGCCATTGCAGGAGCTGCCACATTGGGAGTTATGATAATAGGAATGGAAAGAATATGAAAGAATATTTACTTAATAATAGACCAACTCAAATCAAAAATAATGAAATAGAGTCGGTATACGAAAATGGGAAAATAACAATCATCTATCCTAAAAAGTTTGGTAGGATTGAGAAATGGGTTAAAGATAGAATAGGAGGACCTGATCAAGTTAGAAGGCCTTTAGACAAGTATACAACATTCATATGGGAAAATTGTAACGGTGATAATAATATAGCTGAAATTATTTCTAAGTTTGATCGTAAGTTTGGTGAGGAAGTAGCTCCTGCGGACATAAGAGTTCAAAAATTCATAAAACAACTTCTAGAATTAAATTTGATTACTCTGAATTTGTAACATTATTATTATATTATGGCTTACAAGACCGAATATACGAATGTCTGAAATAAAGTTCGACTGGGAAACTGGAATAGATGAAGTTTGTTCAAAATTAACAGATAAGAAGCTCATAGGAATACAGCTCCCAGATGGACTAAAAGTTAAATCTCATACTATCACAAAAAAAATTAAAGAGTTAACCGGAGCAAACGTAATTTTGTGGGGTGAGCCTACCTATGGGGCATGTGACTTAGCAGACAGACCTTTGGAAGAAGTCGGGGCTGATGCTCTTATTCATTTAGGCCATATGCCTATGCCATATCATTCAGAATTTTATGCAATACCCACTTATTTTGTACCTGTAAAACATACTGGAAAGTTAAATCTTAAAAAAGATAGTTTGAAAGAAATAAAGGAAATGCTACCTAAAAAAATAGGAATTGTGACTACTGCCCAACATTTGCATATGATTGATGAAGCTACTGAGAAACTAGAAAATATTGGCTTTGATGCAAGTGTAACTAAAGGTGGGCCACGACTGGCTGCAGCTGGCCAATTATTAGGATGCAACTCCTCCTCAGCAAGAAGATTAAAAGTGGATGGATTTTTGTATATAGGTACAGGATTATTCCACCCATTGACTGTAGCGTTATCAACAGGAAAGAGAGTAGCATGTGTTGATCCACATAATGCCAAAGTTAGTGAAGCTGATCCGAAACCTTTCTTAAAACAAAGATATGCTGCAATTTCTATAGCTAGAGACGCAAAAAGATGGGCTGTACTTTTTTCAAATCAAATTGGCCAAAAAAGAATTGAACTTGCTGAAAGAATGTCAAAAGCACTGGAAGAGGCAGGAAAAGAAGTTATAATGATTGGTAGCATACACCAATCTCATGATCAATTACTGGGAATGGGGATAGATGCTGCAGTAATTACCGCGTGTCCAAGACTCGCCATTGAGGATGGACCCACTTGGCCTATGCCACTTCTTACAGTTCCCGAAACCCAAATTGTTCTTGGTAGGATAAAACCAGATCCTTACCCATTTGACGAATTTGCATAAGGATTAATCTCTTAAACTTGCCCGGCCTCAATGATTATCGTGGCTAACTTAGAAATTGAAAATGTCATTGTCGCATCCCACTTAGGAAAGGATATTGAATTAATTAAATTGGCAACCGAATTACCTAATGCAAGATACTCTAGTTCTGGAAATCCTTCGGTAATTATTGAGCTAGATCGAACAAATCCAAAATTTATAGGCCATAAGAGATTGAAAGCTGCGGGTGTTTTATTTGGAAACGGGAAAGTACTCGTTACTGGAATCGCCTCACTACAAGAAGGAAAAGAAATAATTTCAAAATTAAAAGATTCAATAAGGAACGTTGATCCTAAAATTAGTACCAAAAGAGCTACAAAAATTGAAAACATGGTAACTAGAATGAGCTTTGGTAAGAAACTAGATTTGCAACTTATTTCAAATGCCATACCAGGGTCTGAATATGATCAGTTAAGATTTCAAGGACTCATTATACGGGTTGATAACCCACTTGCTAGCTTCATTCTCTTTGAATCTGGCGTTGCTGTTATTACAGACGTAGTAAGTGAAGCGAAAGCCAAAAAAGCATTTAGTGAATTAAAAAATCTCATCGAAACTAGTATTTTAGCGTGAACAAAAATAAACTTTCTAAGATAGGGCTTGCTCTAGAGAAAGCTGTCAAAAAGGATTGTGAAAAAAATATTACTGTTTCTTTTTCTGGAGGAATCGACTCCGCACTTGTTGCTTTCTTAGCAAGTAAGTATACTGATGTTGAATTAATTGCTGTAGGCGTAAAAGACTCGCATGATATCGAAGCTGCTAAATCGGCTGCAAATGTTATCAATCTAGATTTAACAGTTAAAGAATTAAACGATGAAGAACTAATATCGGAAGCTACCATTTTACAAAAAAAACTTAAATTAACGCAGTTTGAAGTGGGGTTTATGCTCCCTTTTTGGGTTGCTGCTAAAAATGCTAAAAATAAAATCTTAATGTGCGGCCAAGGTGCTGATGAAGTTTTTGGAGGATACGCACGTTTCCGTGAATCTATGAAGAACGCTAATCTTGACGAGGAAACTAAATCCTTATTGGAAATAATTCCAAATAGAGAACTGAAGATCTGTAAGCTATTCGGTCTCAAGCTTTCATGTCCTTACCTTTCGGAAGAGGTTATTCAAACCTCTAAACTATATTCTCAAAAGCAACACATTGGAATAGTAGGCAAAGAAAAACTGAGGGAAGCTGCAATAGGACTTGGACTTTCCAAAGAAATTGCAAATAGAAAGAAGAAAGCTGCTCAATACGGAAGTGGGAGTCAAAAAGTTATGAAAAAGAAGATCAAACATGAGATAAATTTTGAAATGCCGTTTGAATCAGATAAAGTAGCTGAATCAATTAAAAAAGCTACCGACCCTGAAAACGACGGATGGGTGGAAAGTTCTATTGAAAATAATATTATGAAGGCAAAAGTTAAAGCTCAGAATATGGGCAGCCTCAGAGAAGCTGCCGAAGATTTTATGTCTTGTGTTTCTATTGCTGAAAACGTCTTGAAAAAGTAATAAAAGGCAACTCCATTAGAAGAGAATGAGTCAAACATTTGATCAAATGCTTAAGAAAGTAGAAGAATTCCATAACAAACATGACTTTGCCAATGAAGAAAATAATGGGCATGATATGTCTTATCGAATTTTACTAACTATTGAGGAACTTGGAGAATTAGCTGAGTGCTTCACGAAAGGAAAGTCCAAACATGAAAAGGCAGAAGAGTTGGCAGATATCTTAATTTTAATTTTCGGTCACTCAATAGCTATGGATGTAAACCTTGAAGAAGCATTTAACAAGAAAATGGAAATAATAATGAAAAGACCCGCTATCAAAGGCGATCTTGGCATAAGAGTAACCGAATATAAAAAAATAAATTCGGCAAATCCCTAAATATTGCTTCCTTTAATGAAGAATGTGTCATTACCAAAAGATAATAAGGATTCAATACCAGAGCCTACAAAGGGCTTAGAAGGAATTGTAGCTGCTGATACAAATTTAAGCTCAGTTAATGGGGAAAAAGGCATACTAAGATATTGTGGATTTAATGTCGATGATCTAGCTTTGGATACTACTTTTGAAGAGACTATCTGTATTCTATATGATTATGATTTGCCTACGGAAAGCCGTTTAACCGAAATGACTAAAAACATAGGCGAAGCAAGAGTACTGCCCGATGAGGTAGTTGAGGTTATTACCAAATTAGTGGGAAAAACTTCACCTATGAGCACTCTAAGAACTGTTGTATCTGCTCTTGGGCATTATGAAAAAAATGTACCTCTGAGTGAATTGGCTCCAAAAGCTCTGAGACTTGTGGGACAAATTGCAACAGCTGTTGCATTGATACATCGTCTAAGAGAAGGTCTGCCAATAATCAAAGCTGATCCTAAACGAGGGCACGCTGAAGATTTTCTAAGGATGCTTCATGGAGATGAACCCTCAAAAATTCAAATCAATGCTTTGAATCTTTACCTAATCCTGCTAGCAGATCACGGATTTAATGCTTCTACTTTCTCCGCAAGAGTAACTGCAGGAACCTTAGCAAATCTTCACTCAGCAATTACTTCTGCTGTAGGCACTCTTAGTGGCCCACTTCATGGAGGTGCAAACGAGAAAGCAATGGAAATGATTCTGGAAGTTGGGAATTCAAAAAATGCTTCAAAGTATATTGAAAATGCTTTCAATAACAAACAAAAAATTATGGGATTTGGTCACAGGGTTTACAAAGTTGATGATGCAAGAAGAATTCATTTAAAAAATATGACTGAGCTAGTTTGTAAAGAAAATGGCAACATGGAAATTTACAGAACTGCAGAAGAAATAGAGAGACAAGTAAGGAAAAGAAAATCAATTATAACAAATGTTGATTTTTATTCAGCTCCACTACTTTACGAGTTAGGAATTCCTACTGATCTATTTACGCCTCTTTTCGCGATGTCGAGGGTAGCTGGCTGGACTGCGCATGTTTTAGAACAATACAAAAATAATCGATTGATACGTCCAAGAGCTAGATATGTTGGGCAAATTGATCGAACTTTCACACCTCTTCAACATCGCAGTGAAAAACGATTTTAACAAGGTACCCTCTTATTCAACGAATGTTAACCATTGATGAGGCAAGAAATGCCCTCAAAAAAGGCAAAATTATCGTTTATCCGACTGATACGGTTTGGGGAATAGGATGTAATCCTTTTGACCAAAATGCTGTAAATAATCTATTCAAAATAAAAGGTAAAAAGGAAGACGGAGTAAGCATCTTGGTTAATAACAAAGATTTAATCTCTGAATACTGCATTATGAATGCAAAGCAAGAAGGTATAATTGAAAAATTATTTCCTGGGCCTGTGACTATAATATTGAAATCTAAGGTTGAATTTGCTGAAGGCGTTGCACGGAACGGAAACATTGCAATAAGGATACCAAAAAATGACACATCAATATCTCTGGTCAAATATAATCCAATCATCACTACTAGCGCGAACATTCATGGTGAAAATATAGCCAAAAGTTTAAATGAAGCAAAAATAATATTCGGCAATTCTTGTATTTATCTACATGGTGAAAAGCCTACTGGAGTTGAATCTACAATAATTGATTTAACTAAAGATACTCCCAAAATAATCCGCATTGGTGCTTTATACGGCAACACGTTGGAGGGTATAATTGAACATTGATGAATTAGAAAAGTGGAAGAAAGCTGGAAAGCTAGCACATGACGCTTTACACTTTGGTAAAGATCAGATTGATGAGGGAAAGTCCATGCTGGAAATAACTGAAAAAATTGAAAACTATGTTTATGATAATGGTGGTAAATTAGCATTTCCTGCAAACCTCGCCATCAATAACGTCGGAGCTCACTGGACTCCCTCTACTAAGACTACTGAAAAATTCCAAAGAGGTGATCTCGTAAAGTTAGACGTTGGAGTCCATATTGATGGTTATATTGGAGACAACGCCCTAACTGTAGAAGTTAGAACTGAAAAATATGGTAAACTAATAGATACCTCTCGTGAAGCTCTTAATGCTGCCATCGAAGTAGCTGGACCAGGAATTAATGTAGGCATGATAGGTTACGCCGTACAAACCACTATAGAAAATCGTGGATACAAACCAATCGCAAATTTAACTGGGCATGGGATTAAAAGATATAATCTCCACAGTGGAATTTCAGTACCTAATGTAAAAGAAAATGGTGGCACAATATTAAAGCCTGGAGACATAATTGCAATTGAACCTTTTGTAACTGATGGAGCTGGACGCGTTGGAGGAAAGAGAAACTCAAACATTTATCACATTAGACAGGTTCGAAATATCAGAGACGAAAAGGCAGCTGAAATGATAGATGAAATACAGCACAGATACAAAGGACTCCCTTTCGCTGAAAGATGGTTGCATGATATTCAAACGAATGATGCTGCAAATAGCTTAACAAAGCTAATGAGAGCAGGTATTATCTCATATTATCCTGTTCTGGATGAGCTGGGTAAAGGAATGGTAGCACAATCTGAGCATACGGTTTTAATAACAAATTCAGGTTCTGAGGTCCTTACAAATTGAACGACTCAGAAGCTTTTAGTCGCTTAAGAGGCATAATTAATTCGCCAATGCTACAATTGAATATTGTAGCTGCAATTACGGGAGCAAGTGCAGCGATTCTAACCTGGGTTTTCATCTCTATGACTGGACTAATGCAAGGTATATTCTATGGAGATTCGCTTGTTCAAAATAATATTACTGAATCGGATAGGCCATGGCTTATTATTTTTGTTCCTGCGTTAGGAGGGCTAATTGCTGGATTAATAATTGAGTACTGGTCAAGAGAAGCAAAGGGAGTAGGTGTACCTCTTGTTATGGAGGCTGTAGCATTTAAACAAGCAAGATTAAGTGCAAAGCAAGGTTTGGCTAAGTGTGTTGCTGCTATCACAAGTGTAGGTACTGGAATGTCTTTAGGACGGGTTGGCCCTATGGTAGTTGTATCATCAACTCTTGCTTCTGAAATAGGTCAAAGAACTGGAAAGACCGTTGATGAAACAAGAACAATAGTAGGATGCGGAGCTGCTGCCGCTATCACAACTGCATTCAACGCACCACTTGGGGGAGTATTGTTCGCTATTGAACTCATTTTGGCAGAATTAAAGACTAAATCCTTCATTCCAATCGTTGTAGCTGCAGTAATTGCGACTACAGTTGGTAGAAGCTTAACCGGGGACGTTGCTGCGTTTGATAGTATTCCCCAATATAAATTAGGATCTGCTGTCGAATATCCATTCTACATAATTTTAGGAATGTTAACTGGATTTACTGCATCTATATTCATAAAATCTCTTAATTTTGTTGAAATAGAATTCGAAAAGTTAAAAGCAATCCCTGTACCTCTAAAAACATGTCTTGGAGGGCTTTTTGTAGGCCTCATTGCTTTCTCGTTTCCACAAATTCTGGGAAATGGATTTGATGTTACATCTGACTTGATATCATTAGATAGCGACGAAAATGGAAGCATAAGTGTCGGTGAAAATCTAGCTGGCGACAATAATAGTGGTTCAATTATAGACGATCTTTTCATATTTATATTTTCAATAATGGCACTGAAGATAATAGCTACTTCTGTATCTATTGGCTCAGGTGGGTCTGGAGGCATTTTTACTCCTAGTTTGTTTATCGGAGCTGCAATAGGAGCTGGAATGGGTTTGTTTATGAATGATTTAGGAATAATTACACATCCTGGTGCATTTGCTTTAGTGGGAATGGCTGCGTTTGTTGCATCTACAACAAGAGCAACACTAACGGCAATAGTTCTGCTCTTTGAGATGACTGCAACATATGAAATTATTTTACCCTTAATGCTTTCATGTGTTGTAGCAGACGCAACGTGTTATGTTATCTCTAAAGAATCGGCTTATACTTCTAAATTAGCCAGAATGGGAATAAATATTGATCTAGGGGCTGAACAGGATATAATGAGGATGATTACTGTTAAAGAAGCAATGAGCAATGAAGTAATGACCATTACTCCAGATAAACCCTTGGAATTGGCTTTACAAATTATTGAAGATACAGGTCACATGAGTTTGCCAGTCATTGATGATAAAGAAAAACTTTATGGAATTATTACTTGGACTGACATACACAATGCAGCAATTAAGCATGAAAGGCATTTAACAATTAAAGATTATTGTGTAACTGACTTAATCACTGTAAATCCTAGAGACACGCTATCAGAGGCATTGGATTGCTTAGGCTCTAGAGAAATTAGCCATTTGCCAGTGGTAGATACCTCAGATAAGAAAAAATTAATAGGAATTATTACAAAAGGAGACATAATTAAAGCTTATAATCGTCAGAGATTAGCTCGTAAAAAGATGAGTAGAGATGGAAAAAAAGACTGAAACAAGCTTTTAATTGAGAAGTATAGATACAATAAAATGTCGACAAGCAAAGATCTGGACGAAATTAGACTTGGAGATGCTGATAACGGCGTGAAAGCCAAGAGCTCTCCCTCTCTAACGAGTCTCTTTGAAAAGTTAGTCGAAATACTTAAAAAATATTGGTGAAAAAATGGCCTGGTTTGGTGGAAAAAAGAAAAAAGTAAAAAAAAGCCCCCCTGTTTTAGAACCTGTAGGTAATCCTGCAGTTCAAACTGCAACTGCTGTACAAGCTGCACCTGCTGTACAAGCTGCACCTGCTGTACAAGCCGTTCCTGCAGTTCAAGCTGCACCTGCCGTACAAGCTTCACCTGCAATTCAACCCTTAGTTGAAGTAGCTCCAGTGGGCGTAGTAGCAGATACAAATATTTCAGTAACTACAGAAGCGAATCAAAATAATATAAGTAAAGAATGGTCTAAAAAGAGCAATAAACCACTATTTGATATTCACAAAAAACTTGACTTTATGATGGACTCAAAAGGTAAAAGTCTAGAAGATAGATATAATGAAAGATTTGGAGACAAATTACCTGAATCTGTAGCTGCCGATTCAGCAAGGAAAGAGTACAATGAAAAGAAAGCTACACAGAAATCAAAACCAAAAATAGTTTTCAAACAAAAGTCACAGATGAAGCTTACGCCTAAGAAAGAGACTAAGAAGGAAAACGAAAAGAAAATTGAAGTTAAAGAAGAAGTAAAAAGCGATGAGATTCCAAAGACTAAAAAACTTTTAACAAAAACGGGAAGTGCCGTTGGTAAAAGTGCTAACGCTATGAAATCAAGTCTCGGCAGAGGTGCTGGGGCTGTAAGATCTGGTTTTGGCAGAGGAACTTCAGCAGTTAAATCTGGATTTGGTAGAGGTGCTGGGGCTGTAAAATCTGGTTTTGGTAAAGGTACCTCAGCAATAAAAGGACTCTTCAGTAAAAATAAAGAAGAAAAATCTAGTTCTGTCAAAGAAACTACAGAAGAGAAAAACTACAAAAGTATGAAAGTAGCTGAATTAAAAGCTGAGCTAAAAGAAAAAGGCCTTTCCACGGCAGGTAAGAAGGCTGAATTGATAGAAAGATTAGAAAGCTAGATACTGATAATTACTACTCAAGATATTATACGCTAACTAATAATAATTATACCTGATTATCTGTGTGTTATAATGCTTACTATATCACCATCTAGAACTTTATGATTTAAACCAACTGTCTGGCCTGGAAACTTTGCTGATGGGCCCCATATTTGGGAATATCTAAACTTCCTAACGAAGTCACGGTGTAATCGTTGACATATTTCGGTTATTGTAGTTCCCTTCCGAACTACCATTGGTTCTTCTAAATCTGCCTTTTCTCCCTGAGGCTTCATAAAAATGGATATGAATTCTAAAGAGGAATATATCTGCTTTTTCAATGTTTCAACACCCAAACCAGAAGGCGCTGCAACTTCGATAGTTTTTACTGAACCACAAAGCTTTTTGATACTTTTAACATCTGCGGAATTAACCATATCTACTTTACTTATTACATTGAAAGATCGTGTGTAAACTCTAGTTCCTGAAAGAATATCGACTATATCATCTATAGTCACCCTTTCTCTAAAAACTACTTGAGCATTGACTATGCCATATTCTCTTACTATGGTCTTAATAGCTTCATCCTCTAATTCTTGCTCAATTGTAGAGATAACTTCGATGCCACCAATTCCTGTTTTTGAAATACTACCATTGGGAGGGCGACTATTCAAGCGAACTCCAGAATCCGTCAATTCCTTCAATATAACATGAGGTGCTGGCTCTAGAGCATCAATAACGTGAACAATTAAATCTGCAGAACGAATAACTGATAATACTTCCTTACCTCTACCTGCACCCCTAGCTGCACCTTCAATTAATCCCGGAAGATCAAGAATTTGAATATTAGCATCTCTATACTTCAAAACCCCAGGAACTACATCTAAAGTTGTAAAAGCATACGAACCTGTTTCACTATCTGCATCGGTTAAGGCATTCAAAAGAGTAGACTTACCTACACTAGGCAGCCCAACTAGAGCTACTGTAGCATCCCCTGCCTTTCGAACTCCATATCCACTACCTCTGGGGCCTGAAGAACTTGTTACTACTTCTTCTCTAAGCTGTGCCAACTTAGCTTTAAGCTTACCAACATGATGTTGTGTCGCTTTATTGTACTTAGTATTAGCTATTTCTTCCTCGATTTCAGCTATCTTATCTGTAAGTGACACAAGTATTGACAATTAGGGGGGATTAAACGCATTGAGTTGAGAAAACTATAAAGTTATGCTACTAATGAAAAAGTATGGCATACCCACTTGATAGCAACGATTTAACTGAGCCAAAAACTACAATTGTAAATATTTT
>MIZB01000216.1_pt1 | contig 14385 bp, 12 predicted proteins | sample 888171 | NCBI WGS metagenome assembly MIZB01 (sample SAMN05440186, study PRJNA335308) | marine metagenome | isolation source: marine water
GAAAAGATGTTGAAGAACAATTCATCAATTCAAATTTTGATGTTGACCATACTCATGAAGTTCCTACCATGAATAATTGGAAAGAACTTGGAAATCTAGAAGCGCAACCACCAAATGTTGTTTGTTATTTCATTAGACCAAAACCGGCCGCTGTTGAAAAGTTCCTTTCTGATGGAAATTTGACTGAATCAGATTTCCCTACTAAAAAGGCAATGTGGGATGAGTTGGTATTCCAGAACACTCACAAATTAAATGTTGAATATTATGCCAAGGAACAACGTGCGGATGCATTCGTTCTAAGCCATGGACAAAACATGATTATTCTCAAAATTGTGGGTTATGCAGAAGATGTGATTCGATACTATAGACTAGATGACGTGACAGCACATGTTTGGATTGGCCACCACCGATATCCCACCAGAGGTAGAGTAACTCACCCAGGTGGTGCACACCCATTTGGACAGGGTGTAGATGTAGCTCTTGTGCATAATGGTGATTTCTCAAATTATGTATCGGTCAAGGACTACCTTGGGCAAAGAGGAATGGAACCTCTATTCTTCACAGATACTGAAGTTGCAGCACTCGGATTTGACCTCCATTCTCGTGTATATGGATACCCGATGGAATATGTAATAGAGAGTTTAGCACCGACTGGTGAACTTGATTTTGTAATGCTTCCAGACGAGAAACAGGAAGTCTATGAGGCCATTCAAAAAACCCACATTCATGGCTCACCAGATGGGCCATGGTTCTTCATCATCGCCAAAGCAAATGGCCTAACACATCAATTGATTGGAATCACCGATACCAGCATGTTGAGACCCCAAGTTTTCTCCTACCAGCGTGGTGAAGTCGGAATCGCTTTTTGTGGTAGTGAAAAACAAGTCATAGATGCAGTACTTGAAAGCCTTTCATCCGAAGATAAGAGATTCTGGCGCCGTTGTGACGAATACTGGAATGCTAGAGGAGGATCTTACACCGATGGAGGTTCATTCATTTTTGATGTGAACCCTGATGAAAACGGTGGGCATGAACTAACTATGAGCAACAAATTTGGTGCAATTGTTGATACCCATCCAGAAGGAAACTTTGAGATTGAGCCAGCAGCAATGGATTCTGGTTTTGATTGGCCGTCTGATTGGACGCCGAATGATATCTTCCCGCAAATTGTATCCGCTTTCCCTGCTCTTGATTGGCCTGCAGCCCGTGGACTTCTTTCAGAAATTGGCTCACATGCTAGCCAACACTCAAGGCGACAAGCAGTTGACCTACTCTGCCTCCTATTAAACAGAAAATATGACACAGGAACACTACGAACCAGTCGTTGGTTAGATTGTGTTGAAGATGCAATAATGGGAATTTTAAATCACGCTGGAACAACACCATGCGAATATTTCTCTGGGCAAAAATCCCCTGGCCACCTCCCCGAACCTCAAAATCCAAGCCAAGCAATAGTTGTAGACGCACGGCCATATCCCATCGAAGGAACTGAATCACTCGCTAGGGAATTAGTGGCGCTGTATCGCACAGGGTGGCGAAACTTTGTGGTAACCCATTGTCATGGCCACCGTTTCATCGGTAACGGGTTTGGCATGGAAACCTCTGATGTAAGAATCGACGTCTTTGGTAGTGTTGGTGACTATCTCGGAAGTGGAAGTGATGGTATGACTATACACATGCATGGCAATGCTCAGGACCAAGTAGCTCAAATTCACAAAGCTGGCACATTAGTAGTTCATGGAGATGTTGGGCAATGCTATGGGTACGGCGCGAAAGGCGGTAGATTATTTGTTCAAGGCAATGCTGCTGGTAGGCCAATGATTAACTCTGTTGGAAGTCCAAAATTGGTCATCAATGGTACTGCTTTAGACTACCTTGCTGAATCCTTCATGGCTGGAGACCCATTAGATGGTGGCGGTTTCGTAATAGTCAACGGACTTAAGTTTGAAAGCGATGGGGAAATCTCTGAATTAGATACACCTTATCCTGGTGGAAATCTGTTCAGCCTCTCAAGTGGTGGTGCGATTTATGTTCGTGACCCAACCAATGTGCTTTCAACCTCACAATTGAATGGTGGTGAATTTGTTGAACTAACTGACGCAGACTGGGACGTTATCCAGCCATTATTAGTTGAAAACGAGGAACATTTTGGCATTCCTCTTGTGAGATTATTAACGGTTGCAGGTGAAATTCGACCCCCATCTGAGGTCTATCGCAAGATTATACCTCTAAAGAATAAAGCACTATCTGTTGAGGACAGTTGGGCTGGAAAACATTAGAAATGTAATCTTATCTTTTCTTACGAGAAACTTTGATTCCCATTCGCTCACGCACTAAGCGGATTTTCCCCGAACTTGTTTGGGAAACCAATCCTTTACACCCACCCTCAAGAATTGGTTTTGCTGAATTATATGACTCTAGAGGGATTCTAATAATTGCTTGTCCATCGACAAAATCAAACAATTTGCATCCACCACCTAAAGCATCAATTTGGCCAATGATTTCTTCTAACCCTTGCCTGTTTTTTATGGACTCATCAACTGTTAAGCCAACCCACCGGTGCTTACCGCGTGCTGCCTTTCGTAACTTGGCCATGCTATACCCTAAGGTGCATCGCCCTTAACAGGAGTGGACGCGTGGAGACACCATGGCCGATATAGCCGAAGATGATGTTTCGAGCCATGATCCTAGTGATGAGAATGAGCCTCTCTCTTCGAATAATCCATCTGAAATTACTATTGTTGAAGAACCAAAATTCGGATTATGGGAATTAATTTCAACACTAATGGATTTGAAGACCCTTCCTCACATCCTACTCCTACTAATTCTCTCAACTATTCTCTATGCCCTTGCTCAAGGACCAGATTCAGCGAATTTATATTCAGCAATAGGTTTCATTTCACTATCATTTGGTTATTCCCTCACTGCAATGTCAACACGGTGGGATTTTGCTCATAAGATGGTTAGGGTTGAAGGATTGGCTTCGGATTCATGGTTCAAATCTATGCTACTCCGATCATTAAGAGCATGGACTCTTCCATTGCTATTAAGTGGCCTGATTTGCTTCGGATTATTACAATTAGTCAAAGGAAATGAAAACTGGGAGACATGGATACCATTATCCCTCGCTACGCTCTTCCTGCTTTGGTCTATAGGCCAAGGGTTATCATTTAAATCAGGAACTTCATCATGGTTAGCTAACGGAAAAAAGGTTCTTGATGATACAGATCGTGAAAGCAGCATAATAGGTATATCCACCTGGCAAATCTTGGCTGTGACAACAGTGGCAATACTCATTGGCTATGGATATAGTTCTGGATTTCAAGGTGAAACAAGCGAGAAATTGAAATGGCTTGGATTCATTGTTATTGCAATCACTATCCAAATAGCAGTGATTTACTGGATTAAGGATACATTAATCGATGTGTCTGCTACTAAAGGTGGTGCTAGATTTGCAACTAGATGGGGAATGATTTCTCAGATATTTGTCACCTGGCATATTGCGAGTGCATGGAGGAGACTTATTGATGAGCCATCTGCATTCACTATGATAATTGAAGAATTAACTTTGATGGTACTCACCGTACTGTTGGCTATTTGGTCCTTAGCAAGTCGTGATGTAAATCGCGGAGGAAAACTATTCACTTCTGAAAATGCCCTATTCTGGGGATTAGCATTTGGATTTGGATATGCAGGAAGTATCGCGATGATTACTAATCTCAGCGATTCTTTAGGAGGTGGAAACCTTGCAACAACTATGGCAATAGGCCATTTAGTCACAGCACTCACCATAATTATGATCCACTCGAAGACTCTTAGAAATCACAAAATTAGGATTCTAAACCCTCCACAAGTCATGATGCAGGAGGCAGATAACATCGAGATACAGGTTACTGACGTTGAACCAGTTGAAGATGAACCTGAGATTAAAGAGCCTGATACTCAAGAGCAGGTCATAGACCTTGATGAACTTGAATTCTCAGATGATGTTGTGGAATTAATGGATTAGTTAGAGCCCACTTACTACGGCAACTACTCTCATCCTACCATCTAAATCATCAGAATGTCTAGCGCCAAGAATAACTTGTGCATCTTCAGTTAATCCACGCGTGAAAGCATCAGCAACTTGCTCCATTTGATAAATTGACATTTGCCTTCCACCCTCAAGTTGTAGAAGGCACCCACTAGCACCAATCACCTCTAATCCCGCTAAGGGGGCTGCGAGGGCTTTGAGGAAAAGTCCCTCCGGGTCATTCGCCTCGCCTTCCGCAACTACCATGGTTGCCCCACCCTTTCTTTGAACTACTGAACGTAGATCCATCAAATCAAGGTTGATTATTCCTACTTGCCCAAGTGTCAAGACTAATCCTTGAACTAACTCTTCTACCCATGATGGGCGGGTTCTCCAATCCACACCTCGGCTGCGAGCCTGCCAAGCCAAACGGTCTAAGGAAAGTTGAGCGCAAACATCAGATGAATCCTCTAACCGATTGAAAGCAGGAAGGGCGATTTCACACCTTGCCAAATGTTCTTCAAACGGCATCGCTGCTATTGTAATTACTAGAGCTCCTTTACGAGATGCTTGAGCCGCCAAAGCAGGTGCAGCCCCAGAACCCACGCCACCTCCAAGTGCAGTTAGCAAAATCATTAATTCCACTGGTTCAAGGATTTTATCCATTATTGCAGTTGCTTTCATGAAGTGTGATGCCGCTAATTCAGGAAGTGCCGCGCAGCCAGCATCTGAAGAATCGCCTAGCGGTAAACAATGTGCATGGCGTGAATCTTCAAAGGAAGAGTCATCTGCATCTACTAGAAGCAAATCACATTCATCTGCACAACGTGCATGGGCCCTCTTAGCCCATTCTGAACCAAGGCCGCCAACGCCTGCAATCAAAAGACTACCATCGTGCACAATCTCTCCGTTATGCAGGCAAGCGATTGATGTTTCGCTCACAAACTTCGGCTTTCATGCCGCCGATTCAGTAAGAAGAATAGCGTTGATAGCGCCTTCTCTCATCTCTTGCCCAAGCATTATCGGGTTCAAGAGCGAGTACCTTTTCATAATATTCAACGGCTTTTTCAAACTCTGAAAAATATTTACCATACAGATTCCCAAGGTTGCTCAATACTGGGATGCAATCACCATCTTCCTCAAGCATTGTAAGAAGTATTTCTTCGGCACCCGTTAAATCATGCATTTCCATCTTCTTTTCGGCCTCATCAAGGAGGTTGATTTGCTCATCTGTTAGATTGTAAATATTAGCCCATCCACCGCTACTCATTCACAACCCTCAATCCCGGGATGTAGCCTTACCACTTCATCTCTTCTAAAGAGTGATTCACTTGGTCAAGTGATGAAAACTATCCCCGCTCAAAATGGACTACTGCGACCCGACAAAGGGGTGTCCATCAGCAAACGATTATTAGACCATTACAATTCGGCGGAATCAACATTGGTTGAGAGTAGCATGGGTGGTAAAATCAACGACTTCCGCTTACCGCTGATTGTGGTGCTATCTGCGCTCCTTTTGGCAGGCGGAACTATTGCTGAATCTGATGGCATTACTGGCGATAGAGCAGAGGGTGATACCGATGTTGCAATGAGTGGTTGCACATGCCACACAAATAATGAAATCGCACCATCTGACACTGTCACCCTGATTGTTGATGGGGTACCTTACGCTTGGGCTGAAGGAACATCATACACCCTAACAATCCAGTTGCTCGGCGGCCCGGAAATGGCCGGTGGGCACTCCAATACTGGTGGTTTCTCTATGCGAGTATCTTCGGGAGTTCTAACTCCTGGACTAGGATATGAAAGTCTAGTTCAAGATGATGGTTCTGAACAAACTATGACTCACACATCAGATGGCGCTCAAGTTCCAGATCGAATCTGGGTTGTGACTTGGACTGCTCCAAGCACAGGAAGTGGAAGCGTTACAGTCTGGGTTGTAGGCAATGCAGTAGATGGTAATTCAGCGCCAATGGCACCAGATGCCTACAACCGACTATCATTCAACCTCGTAGAGGGTAACGACAACGGCGGCACTAGAGCAATCTTTGCAGGAGATGGCAACATTCAGGCACCAGCAGCCTCAACTGGAGAAATAGATCTTCACAGCATGGGGGCACCTTTCAGAGCCCACTGGCTAGGGCTACTCGGATTTGGTGCAGTTATTGCTGTCCTCTTGTTCTGTGGATTCTTCCTACGCTATGGATTCAGCCACCACTATGTTGGCCGTAGTAACCTTCTCCGACTTAGAATCAAACACCTACGCAGAGGTGACCAACTGTGAGTAGCGGAGAAAGATTGCAATGTTGGAGAGATGCTCTCACTACTTATCTTGATAACAGAGGTGACAACTGATGAATCAAGATGTTATCACCAAAATGCTTGAGCAAGTTGCCGCTGGTGAAGTAAGCGTAGATGATGCACGCACCGCCCTTGAGGGAATTGAACTAAGCGAAGAAACATACGAGTCAGCGATTGACCATGGTGTTTTCAACAGGGTTGAGCCAGGTGCTGTTGTTCGAGCAGCGATTACACCAAGTGGCACCTCAGCACTTGTTATTCTCATCTCATTTTGGGGGTTAGGGTGGACCCTTTTCTGGGCAGGAAGTATGACATACGGACTTTTCAATGGATGGGACCAACAACAACTCTCTTACCATTTCGCAATGACAATGGTTACTCTTATGATAATGGGAATCGTCTATCTCAAATGGGTATTGCCTGACCTCGTTGTTGTCAAGCATAGACGGAATAAATTCATCGGTCCTAAAGACCCTGAAAGTTGGAAAAAATACGAGGTGTGATGAATGGCAAGAGAATTCAGACTCCGCCCCTCCCCAAATGCTGATGAAGCATCACAAGAAAGTGGATACAGCTTGGACCGGCGTCGCTTCATGAGATACTCCTTCAATTCTGCTGCCGGTGTTATCACAATGGCTAGTCTAGGGTCAATCGGATTTGCATCCCTACTCATGGGGACCAAAGATGGTGAAGGTGGCAGTAATTCCATCAGTTATTGGGTACCTAAAGGACAAGAAGCAACTGTATGGTTCGGCTCAAAGCACTTGGAATCAATGAAAAAATCCGACTTTGAAGGACAATCACAGACCTCTACGACCAAGATGGCTGGGGCACAGGGTGTTTGGGGTGGAATGCCAGTAACAGTGGTTTATGTGCCACACGAAGAAAACAAAAACTCGCCAATATCAAGTGGTCTTCCTCGCTTTCAATTCAAAGATGGAGTTGACCAAACGGGAGCTATTATTGGGTTTGGTGGAGAAATGGAAGAGAATCCGAAGTGGTCAACGCTAAAAATTCACGATAACATCGTCATTATTATGTCACGTTGCACACATCTTTGTTGTATACCTGGATGGCAACTTGTTGCAAATGATTTCACCGCTGATAACTGGTTACCTGGTGGCCTAGATTCAGGGGGTAACAAATTATTTTGCATCTGTCACTCAAGTAGATTTGACCCGACAACAATTGAGAAGAATACAAACATCAACAAATCTACAGGTGCGGCTTTCAATTACTTTGGAATCAAAAGAACTGGTGGCCCTGCACCTGTTGGAATCCCCCTCATCCCCTTCACCGTGAATAATGATGTTCTAGAAGTGATTGACTTTGAGGCTGAGGGAGTGGTTGAGATACTCGACTGGTACACTTACTGTAATTAGAATGGAGGAAATGATATGTTACTACAATTTTGGTTCCTTTGGTTATTCATCATCATAGTCACGGTGTTAGTGGCTTTGACTTTACGCAAAGAGAATGAAGATATTCCTCGTAAAGAAATTCTTAGGGCTGTTGAATCTGTTGGAAAGATGGGGCTTGCTGAAAAGTTATTCCTGTGGACCTTCTCTTGGTTGGATACTAGATTCAGAATCCAAGATTACTGGGCTATGAGTCGCGATGCATACCAATCAGTGCACCGGCAAATGCCTCTAACCCACGCGGAAAAATACAAACTCCGGATCATTTGGTATTGGTATCCGCTATATTGCCTAGGTGGGATTTCATTCCTTGCTTTTATCATTCTAATTATCACAGGAACTGTTCTTGGAATTTATTATGTCCCAGGAGGAGACGGTGACCCCACACCTGCATATTCAAGTATGCAGTTTATCATGACTCAATTGCCATTTGGATACATTATCAGAAGTATACATCATTGGGCCACTCACTTCATGGTTGCCTCGGTATTCTTACACATGTGCCGCGTATACTTCACTGGTGCATACCGAAACCCACGTGAGTTAAATTGGCTCATCGGAGTGGGGCTAATGCTGCTGACCATCGTGTTTGGATATTCTGGATATCTACTGCCGTGGGATGCTCTAGCGTTTGGAGCAGCAACAATTGGTATTGCTATGGCAAACTCAACTCCACTTATCGGTGGTTGGGTTGCAACCCTAATGTTTGGTGGCACATCACTATCAGGAGCGGCAGTTACTAGGATGTATTTCTTACACGTATTCATCTTACCAGTTATTGTAACCACTCTGATTATCATACACCTGTTTATTGTCTGGGTACAGGGAATTGCGGAGCCGCATTGAGGGAGTGAATCAAAAATGGGTATGTTAGACAATTTTGGCCGCATTGCAGATGTGTATATGCGTGAGAAAGACAAGTTACAAGATGGTGACGAAGAGCGAAGACGTACCTTTGTCGGCCATCCTCTTTGGCCACATGAAGTTCTCAGAGACAGCATTATCCTAGCAGCAATAATGGCTGTTCTAACATTTTATTCATGGCTTATCCCGCCACCTCTTCACAGCGCTGCAGACCCATTTGCTCAAGCTGGGTTCGTGTTCCCTGATTGGTATGTTCTATTTTCTTATGGATACCTCCGATGGGGAGAGTATCTACCACAATTCGATATCCCTCTACCAGACATTATTGGAAATTTCTTTGGCACACCTGTTATTTCCTGGAATGCCGGATGGTGGGGTGCGTTCCTGACTGGTTTCCCAGTTGGTATTTTGGCACTTCCACCTTTCCTTGGTGGGCGTGCTAAACGTGGAGTGGAGGATCCTTGGTTCGCTACAGCGGGAGTGATTTACTTAGCACACGTTTGGTTCATCAGTGTCTTCTCCATCAATATCTTCCTTCAATTATACGGGAATAATCGTTCAGATTACTGTAAACTTAACTCACACGCCGGCTTAAGTTGTGGGGTTCGAGAACCTTGGCTTGCTGATGTCTTCAATGCGGTTCCTTGGATATTAACTGGAATTTTGATATGGATTATGTTGTTCTTCATTGCTAAGGCATATCTCATCAAAGCTGCTGGTTCAAGAGTTAGCCCGAAAATGGGAAGAAAAGTAGCACTTGGGGCATTGGTCATTGCCGTCTTACTATCTGTTGTTTCTTGGCCAATGTACAACGGTGGATTCTGGGACGTGGGTGGATTCGGTGCTATGGATGATGTAGATGAATTAGCAACCCTAAGAAACCAACCAGAAGATTCCTTACTCGCAATTCATGAAGGACACGAATGGAGTAGCATGGAAGCAAATTGCCTAACATACGGAGCTAGTTCAGGAAGTATGCTTTGGCAAGATTCCAAATTCACTGAAGATGGAGTTGAACGATCGGAATATTGTCTGTTACCAGCCGAAAATTGGCTGAATTGGGGTATATATCAGCCAGTTCAAGATAATATTATTGATTTTGCTGACGAAAATAACCACAAACAAACTCTGACAACTGATGGTGCAGTAACCGGTGGTGTCAATGGATTCACAGAAGTATACAATTACGCAGGTGATAGTTCACTCTCAAACAGTTACTCTCTGAATGTTGAGGACCTAGGTGTTGATGAATTAACCATGGATTTATCTTGTACTTATAGAGCCTCAGAAAGAAAAGCAGGCGACCACACTATCAGCGTAGATGTATCCGATGCAAGCGGGATGAGCATTGCTGGATTTAGTGGCGACTTAGAAGAAGGTGCAACTTGCACCACTAAGTCATTTGATGTTGCACCTGGGAGATATACAGTTACTATGACTGTTGATTCAACCTTTGATAGCGGCAATGCAACTGTAGTAGTTGATGCCAGTTCAGATGTATCGGTATTCCAACCACTGTTGCTAAATCCTGACACAGGCATGGCTCTTGACAGAACCAATGGTACTGAATTAGCACTGGCCGGACTTAGTGCAAGTGACCTGTCATCATTATTGATAGAGAACCCCACATACCACCAAAACCCAAAGAGTTTGGATGCGAAGCTTACCTACTCTCTGTTCATCCCACCACTTGCTCTTGGAGCGATGATTTATGTCTTAATGCGAAGCATGGCTCGAGGATATGAATATGAAATGAACAAGTGTTACGGTTGTGACCTCTGTGATGATGCATGCCCTGTTAGATTATTCACTGGTGGAGATAAATTGAACATCATTTACAACACTTGGAATAATGAAGATGATGGGGTTCCAATGTATTCCTGTTTAACTTGTACCGCTTGTACCAATGCTTGCCCTCAACTTGTTGACTACGACTCTTATGTTGATATTCGCAGGAATTTGGTTGTTGGTGGACCACCAGCAGCTAATATCCCACACACTGTCTTGCAGGCTGTCTTGGCTGCTGAAGCAGAAGAGGATGCAGATGATGACTTCATCCCAACCGATGAATATCCAATCAACTCAAATGTTGCTTACTACCCTGGTTGTGTAGATTACCTCGACCAAGACCTAGTGTTCAGCCACCTTAACAAGGGTGAGATGAATCTTGGAGAAACCACTACTGCTGCGTTCACCCTATTCGATGAGATGGGTGTAGATGTCTCCTACCTCGGTAGAGATTTCATGAAATGTTGTGGCCACGATCAAAAATGGCAGGGTATGGATGATGTTGCTGAAAAATTAAAGACTTTCAACAAGCAGAAATTGGAAGAAAGTGGCATTGACACACTTGTAAGCAGTTGTGCTGAATGTTTCCGTACCTTTGCGATGGACTACGAACTTGAAGGAATCAAAGTGATGCATACCACTGAATATCTCAAAGAGGCTGGATTCGATGTTGAATTGACTTCAAGTTGTCCTAAGACAGTAACTTTCCACGACCCATGCCGTCTTGGACGACAAATGGACATCTATGATGAGCCACGTGAACTCATAGAAAGTGTTGAGGGTGTCGAATTAGTTGAAATGGAACATCACCATGATGACGCTCTTTGTTGTGGTGTTTCAAGTATGATGTCTTGCAATGAAGATAGTCGAACCCTCCGTGTTAATCGATTTGAAGAAGTGATTGAAACAGGGGCTGAGATGATGATTACATCCTGCCCCAAGTGTGTAGCACACTTTGAGTGCCTCAAATTTGAGGGTGACCCGAGTTACAACTTTGAAATTCTAGATGTAGTTTCATTCCTTGCCCGCCAAGTGGATGAAAAGAATGCACTAGGTCAAGGTGCATCAGAAGTGATGCAAACATCAGCAACCGACGAAGTTGTTGCTTGATTTCCCTGCACCATTGAGTCCGATACGAGTAAGTAAGTTGAAAGTGGAAAGCCTTGAGGATGTATTCAGATGAGTCAGGTTGATGATGTCAAAAAGCGGCGCCAACTTGAGGCGAAGCGCATTAAACAACGGCTCTCTGAGATGTATGAAATTAGCGCTGAAGAAATCCCCGAAGGTGAAGAGGTAGTTGCATTTGTTAATGTAGACCAATGCATTGGCTGTGATCAATGTCTCATTGTCTGTGATGATGATGCCATAGAACTCTATGATGCACCTTTGAGAAATTCTCTATTACATGTTGAAGTCAATAAAAAAGCAAAGATTTTGCGAGATCCTTGCACTGGATGCCGCCTCTGTGTATTGGCTTGCCCTACAGATGCGATAATCATGATTGATAGGTGATTAAATGGCTGATGAAAAAGACCCCGTTCGCTTTGGGGCAGAGTTTGGACCTTATCGCTCACAACATCACAAAGGTGTGACCCTTTCAACCTTCAAAACCCTTGTATGGGTCTCAAACCTAGGAGGGTTATTACTCGTTGTAGTGGCTCTTGAAATGATGATTGTACAACAACGATTCTACTGGGGATTAGCAGCAATGATTGCTGGAATAGTGGTTGCACTTTTCCCATCAAATTACGAAATTGTTGGTATGGAAAAAGAAGATGAGAAAACTAGTGAAGAATCAACCTAGAAAGTTTGGTTGCTCATTCCTGAGAAGTGGCTAATGAAGTAAGTTCAGCAAGTTCTGACCCCATTGCTAGCATCGCTAACTCAGCAACCAAAGAATGCCAATTATCAACACGCCCCAAAATCAAATCTCCACCATCCATTTGAGACAAATCCTCTGGTTGCAAAAATTTAGTAGATGGTGTGTTCAAATTTGCTATCACACCCTTCTTCGGATTGGCCCTGTAAAAAGTTGAGCAACTGTGCCCTCCTGCCCCATAGATGCAGGGCTCTATCACATGACCATCGACCTTCAAAGCCGTGGGCACTCCTTCTTGAATTAAGAAATCAATCGCTTCTGTGCCACCTTTTCCGTAGGTCAATTTGTTCACTTTTCTGTTTGACAGATTCAATAATTGTTCACCAGTTCGAATTTCAAGAATTCCGAGCCCATAGGTTCCCGAATCATTCTTCACGAACAATACTGGTTCACCTTCAATCCCATACTCTTCGTACTTCGTTTTCAAGAATTGCAAAAATGAATCAACATGAGCTGCTAATTTAATTCTACAGGCTTCTTCTTCAAGGCATTTATCTTCGCTAACGAACCAGTGTGTTCCAAGTAACCACGGATCAATTTCTAGAATTTCAGCCGCTTTGTCAATGAAAGGTTGAACATGTCTGAAATGGTTTGATTTTTTACGCTGATACCAACCCATTGCTTGAGGTGGTGCAACAGGGACTCCACCGATTCCTTCCAATGTCCCATTGCTCAAATCATTGTTCAATATCACCAAATCAGGAGTACCTCCCGACACAAGTAATTCGCCATCAGCAGTGGTCTTTGAGAGGATTAGTGCACCTGTTAACCCTTCAACCTCATCTAGTTCGTTAAGTTCTGGTGAGCCGATAGTGACTTTGTTTCCATCCTGTGAAAATAGTTTTTGCAGTGTTATTAGATTCTCTACATACCCCTTATTTCTTGTGTGACTTTCCGGCCAAATATGCAACCATTTTTTGTTTGGGTGTTCTTTTTTCAACCAAATCAGTAATTGTTCTGAAAGATTAGGTAGGTCGGATGAACTTACATTATTGAATCCAGCAGGGTAAGCATTTGCATCTACAGCAGCAACTTTCCAGCCAGCATCTCTAATATCAACAGAAGCGTATAATGGCATAGGAAATTTTTCGCGCTCTGAGAAAAAGAAATCTGACAATTCTTCTCTCTTTGACTCTAACTTTGTAGACAGTTCCGCGAGTAAGTTTGGACCGCTATAGTTTGTCATCATTACACCTCAACTAAAATCTTCTAATAAATCCCAGAGCCCTTTGTTTTCTCTACCAAGGCCACCATCAATTATGTGTAGCGATTCAAAGAGTCGCAACCCGATTGCCATATCCGGCTGAGTTTTGAGTATTCTCTCTAATCTAGGATAACTTGCAGCCCATTCTCTAGCGTGTGGCTTCAATTCAGTCATCAATTCATCTAAAAGAGTTGGAGTTGTTGCAGTTCCTGCTGGAAGTTTTGGCCGATTAACAATTGATTTAGGTAAATCAGTCAGTGCTGCTGCTGCCCTTAATGCAAGTTTTTCCTGTTGGCCCCGTATCTTCCAATCATTAGGAATTGTGTTTGATGCTTGACGGTGTGCTGCACCCAAAAATGGAACTCTGACTTCTAATCCATGCGCCATACTGTGCCGGTCAACTAGTCGCAACTGAAAGTTGGTTAATTGACCGTGATCCATTTCAAACTGTAAAGTGCTTGTCAAATCCGAAAACACCTCAGCAGGATTATGCTTTTGAGCACGCCAAGGCTGAGCAAGCCCTTGTTCTTCAACTGCTGAAATATCATTTACAAGATGTTCTGCAAAGGGATGGCGACTAGCAGATAACCTAGATGATATCAACTCTTGATGGCCTACTAAATTACGATAACGAGGATATCCACCATGTAGTTCATCAGCACCCTGACCACATAACCCAACAGTGACTGCGGATGACATTTTCTCAAAAAGTGGCTGGAAAAATAGAACTGAAATATCAAGATCTTCACCATACCAACTCAAAGAAGGCAATGTACGCCAAAAGCAATCATCATCCAATGTTGATGTGTGATGGCCTAGGTCAAGAACGGAACAAACATCTTCAGCAGCACGGAAATCGGGATTATCCTCATCCTCTGCAACTGTCCAACATTCAGGAACTGGTTGCCCTGTTTGTGCC
>MIZB01000318.1_pt1 | contig 14335 bp, 11 predicted proteins | sample 888171 | NCBI WGS metagenome assembly MIZB01 (sample SAMN05440186, study PRJNA335308) | marine metagenome | isolation source: marine water
AGGTATTTTCAACCCAATACGTACAATTGCCTTAGATTCAATAGCTGCTTTTACATTAGAATAAACTTTTTCATAAATTCTTGGAACACCTACAAAGAAATCAGGCTGTATCTCTTTAGCATAATCAATGATGTGCAAAGGATTGTCTACAATTGTCATATTTAGTGCACTAGTTACATGCGCATAATTATCACAGACTTGTCCAAAAACATGGGCTTGAGGAAGCCAAGACACATACTTGTCATGTGGATCTAGAGGTACAATATGATCAATTACTTGATTAGTAATGAAAGCAAAATTGTGGTGAGTTAGCTCTACACCTTTAGGATTACCTGTTGTACCTGAAGTGTAAATAATTGAAGCTGTAGATGACTTATCTATTCCTGAAACTCTTTTTGAAATCTCGTCATTTTTCAATTCCTCTCCTTTAGACATGAAATCATCCCAAGACATCGCCTTCGGATGGTCCATCATTTGCTCATTTTCCATCATTATAACGTGCTCTAATTCGGGAAGCTTGTCCATTATATTGTGAAGTCTGTTAACTGGTAACTTTTGTTCACTTTCGCCCCACTGAGGATTATGGCCAACAAAAATAAATTTAGAACCTGAGTTGGATACAATCCATTCAACTTCTTCGGGAGAACATGTGTGGTAAACACTTACTGCAGTCCCATCTACGGCATGAGAAGCTGCATAAGATGCAAACCATTCTTTTCTATTGTAACTGTAAATACAAATTCGATCCCCGACGTTATGTCCAAGAGCGAGTAAAGAAAGAGAAATTTGATCTACATAATTACCATATTGGGACCAATTAAGAGTTTCCATGTCACCTTTACTATTTTTCTGTGAGATAGCAGGTAAGTCTCCATGTTTATCCGTGTTATAATTTATTTTTTCAGGTAAAGTCATCCAGCTCATGATGTAGTTAGGCACTGAGATTATATTAAGCTATAGTCGCAAGAGTTGAGACTTAGCCATTATAAATTCTTCTTCAGAAAGAATTCCTTTTTCACGCATCTCAGCTAGTTGAACTAATTTCGACATCATTTCATCTTCCGTATTATCTTGAGAGGTGTCAGACGTTTCTTCATATTCGTTTCTCTCAAGTCTCCTTTCACTTGGAGATTCAGTACTTTCAATCACTCTAGCCTCTCTTGCAAGATTTCGCGCTTTCTGAATATTAGTTAAGAATTGCAAATAATTAGCATCGGAAAAGTTTTTAGAAGCTAAATCATACATTTTCTTAGCTGCAGTAGTATCAAGATTTTCATCTGTAGCTTTGATTATGCCTTTCTTGCAACCTGATAATAGCCTCTTGAGATATGGCTCTAAACTGTAATTGAAAACGCCTCCTTTATTTCCTAAAACAACGTTACCTCCTCCGCTTGCCATAACTCCTATTCTTGAAGTCTCATTACCAAAACCCCAAACTTTCTTCCCAGATTTATTATATAAGTTTACTTTATTTGATGACTCGCCCACAGATACAAAATCTGCAGTTTGAGCCATGTCTATCCATAAAGGTTGTGAATCAAAAGTATTTTCCCAAAGTACTCTTGAATTCTTAACACAAAATGAAAATTTACGTTCACTAGTCAAATAACCCAAATAATCTCCGTTTGCACTTATACATGTTTTAAGAACTTCAGAACCTGTCTCCTTTGACCACAAAACATTTCCTTTAACATCATATAGATACAAATGAGAATAATTGGTTCCGGCGACAATAAATTCTCCATCAGAGGTTATGTCTACTGAATTAACCGAAAAATCAGAATTACTAAGATGAACCTCCCACAACTTTTTACCCTTGCCATCGTAAAGTATGAGTTTGCCTTCGTCTGTCCCCACAGCAATCAAGTTTCCTCTAGAATTGATACTTGTAGCTAAAACAGAACTATCTAACTCCCTGTGCCATAAAGATTCACCTTTCAGATTTACCAAGTAAAGTACTTTTTGCGAACTACCTACAGCTATCTTTCCGCTTCGTGTAGAAACTGAAACATCATTTATCCTGCGAATTTTTTTATTAAACCATAACAATCTTCCACGCGAATTTAAGAAAATAAGACCATTTCTAGTTCCTATTGCAGTTTGATTTCCATCTAAAGTCACCGACAAAGCCGACGGGGATATATTTTCCCGAAATGACCACTTTGCAGGAGCTGGGCGCATATTCTATAAGCTTCTAAGCTCTAAGAGCATTTAAATCTTTCTAGATTATTAAAGAACTAAAACTGCAGCTGAAACGGTAGTACACCAATATCCTTCCTTATCAACTTCGGCGGTTTGAATTATAGATTCCGTCTTCACAATTCTGTTATCTATTTTCCACAATTCCCTCTTCTCATCCCAAGAAGCATCCGGGTCAAAATTCACTCCATATGTTGTTGCTAACATTTCTGCAGCTAAGTCTTCCACATATTCTTCCATCGAATAATCGTTCATTCCAACACAATGGTGCTCTGATAGATAGCCATAATGCTCATTATCTTTAGGAATAGCTACACCTACCCCTGAACTAACTAGATCACCGAATGTGTTGCTATCAGAGCGAGCTAAAACTACTGGAACTACTTGGCCAGGACTAAGCATATTTGTCCCTTCATCCTGTGAGACAAAATCACATTTCGGAGGTAAAATACTTGATACTGTAATAAGATTGAGTGAAGCAATGCCTGCTTCTCTTAGAGCGAGCTCAAAAGAAGTTAGACGCTCTTTGCTAAGGCCTTTACCTTTTGTTAAGAAAATTTTTTTAGGAACCCAATCTTGAGATGACACAATATTCATTTCAGTTCGTTCTATTTAATATTTAATCATAATTAACAAATTGCCGAACTTAAGTACACAAAAATTATATAGAGCCCCCAAATCGAACAATGTGCAGAAGCAACTCACTAGAAGAATGGCTGGAGAAATTGTAATCTCTGAAAAGCCTGGAGACACATTAAAAAAATGGAGGACCATTTTCAAACTTTCACAAAAAAATTTGGCCTCACTTCTGAATGTAAAACCCTCTGTTGTTTGCGATTTTGAAAAAGGTAGAAGGGCATCTCCTGGTATAGGGACTGTGCGTAAATTTGTAGAGGCCATGGTAGAATATGATAAAGCTCAAGGGAGTAAAATCATAAGTAGTATGTTTTCAAAAGATAACAACAGCGCAGTTTATGATATAAGAGAATTTAACACTGGTGCTGCCATTAGCAAATTAATTCATAATATTGAAGGAGAAATCCTTTCTGGAAATAAAGATATACTAGAAAGACCCATTTACGGATATACAATTGTAGATTCTTTAAAAGCGATAACTACGTTTAACGTATTTGGTGATTTATATGGATGGTCAAATGAAAGAGCCCTTTTTTTCTCAGGAGTACATTACGGAAGATCGCCCATGATTGCAATTAGGGCCCACCCCGTTAAACCTAGAGTTGTAATTTACATTAAACCAAAAACAATTGATAAGTTAGCTACGAAGTTAGCTGAAATGGAAAGAATAGTTCTAGTCAAGACGGAACTCGATGAGGAACAAATAGTTACAATACTAAAAAAATTTAATTAAGGAAAAAAATGAGCGGAATAGTTAGTTATGGAGCGTACATACCTAGTCATAAAATAGAGACTGGAGAAATTGCATCTGTTTGGGGTGCAGACGGTAGTGCATGGGCTAAAAATTTGAATGTATATTCAAAATCAGTCCCTGGACCTGATGAAGATGTGATTACTATTGCTGTTGAAGCTACAAGATTGGCTATGAAAAGGGCTAAACTTGATGGCATAAATATAGGGGCAATATATACCGGATCTGAATCTCATCCATATGCAGTGAAACCGACATCAACTATCGTTGCTGAAGCCATCGGAGCTACTCCAAACCTAACTGCTGCAGATTTCGAATTTGCGTGTAAGGCTGGAACTGCAGCAATCCAAACTTGCTTGGGGATTGTAGGAAATAAGCAAGTTGAAAACGGAATTGCAATAGGTGTCGATACGTCACAAGGTGCTCCTGGCGACGCACTTGAGTACAGTGCATCTGCAGGAGGTGGAGCTATGATTATTGGAGATAAAAATGTCATAGCAACGATAAATCATACAACCTCTTATACTACAGACACTCCGGACTTTTGGAGAAGAGAAGGTCAGAAATATCCTAGGCATGGAGGGAGATTTACAGGAAAACCTGCATTTTTCAAACACGTTATGATGTGTGGAAAAATGATAATGGACATGGCTGGAACTAAACCGGGAGACTACGATTATGTGGTTACTCACCAACCTAATGGAAAATTCCCTATCAGAGCTGCAAAAAGTTTAGGATTCAATGATGAACAATACAAAACTGGATTACTAACTCCAAGAGTTGGAAACACTTATTCTGGTGCTATTTTCCTCGGACTATCTGCAATTTTGGATATAGCAAAACCAGGAGATAGAATCCTTGCAATTGCTTACGGTTCTGGTGCAGGAAGTGATGGCTTTGATTTGACGGTTACTGATGAAATTGAAAAAATGGACCGGAGTGAAACTGTTGAAGAGATGATCTCAAGAATGGAAATTATTAATTACGCAACATATGCAAAATACCGCGGAAAATTGAACATGGGAGATTCAAAATGAGAGAAGTTAGTATTATTGGTATAGGTATTACCAAGTTTGGAGAGCTCTGGGATAAATCTTTGAGAGAACTAGGTCTGGAAACTGGACTTGCAGCTATAAATGATGCAGGTATAACAAGCAATGATATTGATGCATTGTATATTGGAAACATGGCTGCAGGATCTACACTACAACAGGAACATGTCAGTGCACTAATTGCAGACTATTGCGGATTGGCTAACCAAAATATACCTGCAACAAGAGTAGAGGCAGCTTCAGCATCAGGTGGGCTGGCTATTAGACAGGCATACATGGCAATAGCAGGAGGTTTCATTGACATCGCAGTGGTAGGGGGAGCTGAAAAAATGACAGATGTAAGCGATTCAGAATCATCATATACTGTAAGCATGGGATCTGATGAACAATGGGAAGCAAAAGCTGGAGCGACATTCACTTCACTACATGCCATTATAGCTCAAAATCATATGCTTGAGTATGGGACCACCAGAGAACATTTGTCCTCTGTTGCTGCAAAAAATCACTATCATGCATCCTTGAACCCGATGGCCCAATTTCCATTTGCATTGAATGCTGAAGCTGTAAGTAAATCTGGAATGGTATCAACTCCGTTGAGAATGCTTGACTGTGCACCCAATAGCGACGGAGCTGCTGCAATCGTTTTATGCGCATCTGATAAAGCTAAAAAGTACACAAATAAACCAATAAAAATTATTGGATCTGGCCAAGCATCAGATACTCTAAGTTTACACCATCGAAAATATTTACACCGCCTACCAGCAATACATATTGCTGCCAAAAAAGCCTTTGAAGATTCTAATAAAGGACCTGAGGATTTAGACCTAATTGAAGTACATGATAATTTTACAATATCAGAGATAATTGCTCTTGAAGAAATTGGAATATTCAAAAGAGGAGAAGCTGCCCAAAAAAGTTTAGAAGGTGAAACTAAGCTAGGTGGAAGCATGCCAACAAATACAAGTGGTGGATTGAAGGCAAGAGGCCATGCACCCGGTGCTACTGGAATTGCACAAGTAATTGAACTTGTTACTCAATTGCGTGGAGAAGCTGGAGAACGTCAAATTGAAAATGCAAAATTAGCTCTTGCAGAAAATCATGGCGGTACTGCTGCTACTGCTGTTGTACACATCTTGGAGGCTGAATAATGTCTGTACCTAGATTTTGGAGAGAATTAGATACACGATATAACTTAATCGGATCCTACTGTAAAATAACTGATACATACCATTATCCAAGAAGAAGCTTCAATCCTGAAGCTGGAAGGGAATCGATTGGTAGCATGGAAGATTACCAATTCAAAGGAACTGGTACCGTAGTAACTCCTACAGTGGTACATCAAGCCCAAACGGGATACGAAATGTTTGGACCATATTGTATGGCTATCATTGAGCTTGATGAAGGTCCAAGAATGACTTCACAGATAGTGGATTGTACACCTGAAAGCGTAAAATCTGGAATGAAAGTTAAATCCGTTTTTCGTAAATTAGGTGAAGATAGCGAGAGTGGAATACTACACTATGGTACAAAGTTTATTTTGTTTGGAAATTCTATTGATGAAGAATCTGAAGAAGATAGCATTGAAAATCTTGAAGTCTAGCTAGAAACTTATATATCTAGTAGTGACGAGTAACTATTCTCAATGCCTAAGAAAGACAGTGTACTGAAAGACCCCAGAGAATGGGTAAAAGACTTGGATATAGAGTCCACTGAAGACATAGCTGTTCCTAAAATGCTTGTTGATCAAGTAATTGGTCAAAAACAGGGTGTAGAAATAGTCCGAAAGGCAGCTGAACAGAAAAGGCACGTTATGCTCATTGGTGACCCTGGGACTGGGAAATCAATGCTTGCAAAGTCAATGTCTGAATTGCTTCCAAAAGAAGAACTGCAAGATGTTCTAGTTTACCATAATCAAGAAGATAATAATGAACCACGAGTAAGAGTTGTCCCCTCTGGTAAAGGTAAAGAAATAGTCCAAGTGCAGAAAGCTCAAGCAATGATAGAAAAGGAGAAAAAAGCAAAGTCTCAAATGTTGATAGTTTTTACGGTAGTAGGCTTTGGTATACTTTGGTTTATAACAACAGGATTTAGTAATCCTATGATTATTTTTTACAGTTTAATCGCAGCTGCGTTCATATTCATGGCTATGAGGTACACTAATCAAAGAAATGACACTGCTAATGTACCAAAAGGTTTAGTTCTGCATAAATATGATGCAAAAGCTGCATTTATAGATGCAACAGGAGCACACGCTGGAGCTTTATTAGGAGATGTAAGGCATGATCCTTTCCAATCAGGAGGGCTAGAAACTCCCGCTCACGATAGAGTTGAAGCTGGTGCAATACACAAGGCCCATCGAGGAGTCTTGTACATTGATGAGATAAATCTTCTGAGAATGGAATCACAACAAGCTCTTCTTACAGCAATTCAAGAAGGAGAATTCTCAATATCAGGACAGTCCGAGCGCTCTGCTGGAGCCATGACTAAAACTGAACCTGTGCCTTGTGACTTTGTTTTAATCGCAGCCGGAAACCTGGACGCAATACAAGGAATGCATCCTGCTTTAAGAAGTAGAATTAGAGGATATGGATATGAAGTATATATGAATTCTACTATTCCAGACTCACAGGATAATCGTGAAAAATTAGTACGATTTATCGCTCAGGAAGTTGCTAAAGATGAAAAAATTGGTCATTTTTCAAAAGGTGCAATTGGTGAAGTTATACATGAAGCTCAAAGAAGAGCTGGCAGGCAAAACCATCTCAGTTTAAGACTTAGAGAATTGGGAGGATTAGTACGTGTAGCTGGTGACGTTTCAAGAGAGCTCAATGAAGACACGGTGACTGCTGAACATGTTATGACTGCAAAAACTATTGCAAAGCCATTGGAGCAACAAATCGCCGATAGATACGTAGAAAGGAGAAAAGATTACAAGACCTATTCAATAAAAGGTTCTGAAGTTGGGATGGTGAATGGTTTAGCTGTGATGGGCGCAAATTCAGGTATGGCGGAAATGGCAGGAATTTTAATGCCTATTGTAGCTGAAGTCACTCCAGCCCAATACAAAAATCATGGCAGAGTCATAGCAACTGGAAAATTAGGAGAGATTGCTAAAGAAGCTGTAGAAAACGTTTCAGCATTAATTAAGAAATATACTGGAGAAGATATTTCAAAACATGATATTCACGTCCAATTTGTTGGCGCCTATGAAGGCGTTGAAGGTGATTCCGCTTCAGTCTCTATTGCAACAGCCGTAATTTCTGCTTTGGAAAATGCTGAAATCGATCAAACTGTTGCTTTAACTGGTTCACTAAGCGTTAGGGGGCAAGTTTTACCTGTTGGAGGAGTAACTGCAAAAATCGAAGCAGCTGCAGAGACTGGCGTTACTAAAGTTCTTATTCCTTCTATGAATGCCCAAGATGTTCTTTTAGATTCAAAATATAAAGATATTATTGAAGTTGTACCTGTTTCGACACTTAAAGAAGTTTTAGATAATATCCTTGTAGCTAGTCCTAGTAAGGAAGGTTTACTTGACAACTTGACTAAGTTTATACCCAGTTCTCAATTTTCAAATAAAGTAAAAAAACCCTCAGTTTAGTAAATTAATATCTTACCATATTTTTCTAAGCATTCCGATAGCTCCGTAATATTATCAGATACTGCAACAACTGAAGTACCTAGATGAGCTACTGTTGAAACTGCTCCTAAAGGTATAGAATCAAAAATTTCAGCTAAGTTTTCATTAATTAATCCAGATTTTTCGGTGAAAGTTCGACCTGCTTTTAAAACCGATCGGATATCGTAATCTGCAATATTTAAATTGGATGACACTGCATTAATTATCTCGGACCATTCTGGATTAGATATAATTTCAGATGTGTTTCTCCCTAGGCCTGAAACGCAAATGATTAATTTCGAATCTACCTTGTGTGTTTTGACTTCACTGGTAGCCCCAGGAGTTCTTCTTTCTACAATCAGTGGAAAGTTACCGTTAGCAAGCGCTGAAGAAATCGCCACGACATCTCCCAAGCCAGTATTATATTCAATCTCAGCTTGATGCGCAGCTAAGGTACATTTTTCTAAATCTTTATCTAACTCTAAACAAGCTGCTAGAGCTGATGCTCCTGATATACCAAAGCCAGCTCCAATAGGTAAGTCTCTTCTCAAATAAACTGATAAACTCTTGTTACCATAGCCTAACAATTCAATCGCTCTAGAAACAACAGGATCTTCTATTATCTTATTTTCAACAATAACTACGTTATTCTTTTTTTTTCTATTATCATCAACTATTGAACAATAAACACCTTGAGGCAAAACAATACCTAAACCTGTGGAACCCATCTTTAGTGGATCTAGGTGCTTGTGTATTGCAAATGTCAAACTTAAATGTCCTGGTGCAAAACTCATGTTTTCACCAGATTATTATATAATAAATTAAGTTTACGAGCCTGCCATTTCCAGCCAAATTCTCCCTTCAATAACTTCAATCCAGCCTTACCACAGGCATCTCTAAATTGGCTATCTCTCAAGGAATCTAATGCATTTAGTAAGCTACCTACATTTCCGTACTCAGCTAGCTTTCCCATCTTGTGTTTAGATACTAACTCTCCAACAAAAGTTCCATGCGAAGCTACTAGCGGCCGTTCTGCTGCTGCTGCCTCGAAAAATTTATTTGGTAATGATATGGCATGATCTGGAACCTGAGGGTCTCTCATACCCAATATGACGTCCGCCACTAGAAAATATTTAGATAATTCTTCAAAGGGTACTGTACCTAAAAAAGTTACATTCTCTGAATCTCTAACTAGCTTTACAACTTTAGCAGACCACATTCCATGTCCACCCAAAAGTAAATGATTATTTGTACTTTTATTAACTGCCTCTATCGCTTCCAGTATGGAACGACCTGGACCTAAACTTCCAATATAAAGAAGAAGTAATTTTGACGAAGGGATTCCTAATTCAGTGCGAAATTCAGCGGATGAAATCTGTGTAGAAAATTGATCACTACTACGAGAATTAAGGATCAATAACCTGCGTTTTGGTCTGTAGCTAGCTAAACGCTTCATAATTGAAGGTGAAACTGTGATAATTGCATCTGATTTCCTCACTAATATTTTTTCCAATAATGTTGCCAATGCTGGTAAGGGCCATTTTATGTGTGAAATCATCCCTGCGTAATCTTCATGAGCATCATAAATAAAAGGCTTAGATGATTTACTCATAAATGAGATAACTGCAGTATCTAAATCATGAAAATGAATAATATCGGATTCAATTAAATCTAAAGCTGATGAAAGAAGACGCTTTGCTTTAAGGTGCTCAAAAATACGCTTTAACAATGGTTCCTCAGGTGTTGAAACTGGGGAAAATATGCGATGTATGTGAATGCCATTTACTATTTCATTTTTTGGAGCTGAAATAGACTCACCTGATACTGAACGTGCCCAACAAATTATTGTAACTTTGTGCCCAGAGGCATTAAGTGCAGCAGCTTCGCGAGCTACACGCCCATCTAAAACGGGATGCAAATAATCAGTTCCCAGCACCATACTGACATTCATATAATATATATTACCAAGGTGGGCTTTTAGCTCTGTTGCCACGAAAAAAAATGAAATGATTAACAAACAGACTTTAGAAGAGCGTCTATGGGTTAGTGTGGCTAGCGTTGGCATAATTTGTGATAGAGAACTACTGAAGCCTATGGATCAAAGAGTGTGGAAAGAAGCTGTTTCTCTTAAAAGAATGGGATATAATGTTGAAATAATTACTCCACATACTAAAAGTATTACCAAGATAATGAAAGGAATTAAAATACACTGTATTGAAAAGAAAAGAATACCTGGATTAACTGCACTTAAAATTATCACACAAGTATTAAAGCGAAAATATGACATTTTACACTGTCATGAATTTAATCCATTATTATACACAATAATCTTAAGAAAAGCTACTAAAAGTAAGATTATTTGGGATTGCCATGAAGACTATCCGTCATTAATTAGTACTAAAATTGATGAAAATGGAATAGTTCGAGAAAATAAAACTCTGAAGAAAATAGTAACTCTATTGATTAAAGTAGGGATAAAAAATGTTGATACTGTAATAACCATAACGCCTCCTTTAGTAAAAAGATATCGTAAGCACATTAGAACAATGATTTTACCTAACTTTCCGCCCTCCAAATCATTCAATCCAAATCTAAAAAGCAAAGAAATTAGTAAGTTATACAAAAATAAAGAAGTTATACTATACCAAGGTGGAATTAAAAGAGGAAGAGGTATGGGATTAATTCTATCTTCATTAAACATTGTTGTTAAAAGAATTCCGAATTTGGTATTTGTTGTACTAGGTGGAGAAATTGAAAAAACGGGATGGAGCAAAGGAATCGAAAAATTTTTAAATGAACATAAAGACAACATAATTACAACAGGATGGATTGATTACGATAAAATGGCCCCATACCTAACACAAGCTAATTTAGGAATTATAATGAATAAACCTACTCATTACAATAATAAAATAGGACTGCCAAATAAACTTTTCGAGTACATAGCTTGTGGTTTACCAGTCTTATCAAGTAATTTACCAGAAATTAAAAAAATACTTATGAAAAACAAGTGCGGATTAATAGTTGATTCAGAAGAATCGGAAACATTAGCAGAACACATTGTACAATTTTTGAAGGATACGAAGAAAATGAACAGGTATAAAGAAACTACAAAAAAATGTGCTTCTAAATACTCATGGGAAAGATATGATAAAATCTTACATTATATCTATAGCTCATAAATATCTTTCATGTCCTAAACTGTTTTGAACCCCTTTAGTCATCTGCGTCTGTGAATATTACGTGTGTCGTCGGGGCAAGACCTCAATTTATCAAATTGGCTCCTTTTTTTACTAGATGCGAAGAGTTAAATCATAAAGTTCGAAATATTCACACCGGGCAGCATTACGATAAGAATATGTCGGATATTTTCTTTGATGAATTAGGGTTGAAAAAACCTGATAAAAATTTAGAAATTGGATCTGCTAGCCAAACAAAACAGATTGCTAAAATAATCTTAGGGCTAGAAGAAGATTTGAAAAAGAATAAACCTGATTGGGTTGTTGTATTTGGGGATACAACATCAACTATAGCTGCTTCTATAGTTGCATCCAAAATGAACATAAAGTTAGCACATATTGAAGCTGGCCTTCGGTCATTTAACAGAGACATGCCTGAAGAAATAAATCGTATTGTTTCGGATCACATATCAGATTTATTATTTGTCCCTTCTGATAACGGAATGACTAATCTAATGAACGAAGGGCTAAAAGATAAGGCCATAAGAACTGGAGACTTAATGGCTGATGTTTTGTTCCATTTCAAAGAAAAAATATCCGATGCAGTTCTAGAAAGGTACAACATCAAAAAAAATGATTACTATTTATTAACCCTTCACAGGCCTGCATCCGTAGATGAGCCTAAAATGCTAGACTGGATGATGAAGGAAATCTTGAGCCTTAATAAAAAAATTATATTTCCGGTTCATCCAAGGACAAGGTTAGCTCTAGAAAGAACTAAATTTGAAGATAATAAAATGGTCCTAATTCCACCACAAAGCTATTTAGATTTTCAATCATTAATATCAAACAGTAAAGGAATCTTGACTGATTCAGGAGGAATTCAAAAGGAAGCTTACCTCTGGAAAAAACCGTGTTACACTCTTAGAACTGAAACTGAATGGAGAGAAACTATCAAAGCGGGATGGAACACCTTAGTCACTCCTGGAAAAGACTGCTTACTAGAAATTGTGAATGAATGGAAAAAGCCTAATGAACATCCAGACTTATACGGCGATGGGAAATCTGCTGAAAAAATAATCCAAGAATTAGAAAAAAGAAACTAGTTTTTAAATCCGTTAATTATAGTAATATTTTATATACTGTGAATCACTCATGAAAAATAGTGTTAACTCATTTGTTTGGAGATGAAATAAAAAATGTCTAATTCCCCTGGAAAATATGGAAACGTAAGAAACTTCTTAGACAATCTTGGCAATGAAAAAATAAAAATATGCCGAAATTGTAACGCTGTCTTCAGCTACCAAAATGAAACTACTACCCTTTGTTTGTCTTGTGATTTTGAAGAAGAAATTAGTACATTACCTGCTGTTGTTGAAATAGAAGATGAATTTGAACTAGAACAACCTGAGCCCGCTTTTACAACTTCACAGCCAGCTATCTTAACTGCTGAACCTGTGGTAGCTGAAGTCGATATTGTTGAAAGCAGTACTGATTGGGATATAGATTCTTTTGATGACATGGAAATTGAGGCTGAAACTATTGCAGATGTGGATGTAGAAACTGTTGTTGAAGAAGCTGTTGAAGCTGAAACTATTGTAGAGGAAGTTGTTGAAGCTGAAACTATTGCAGATGTGGATGTAGAGACTGTTGTTGAAGAAGCTGTAGAAGCTGAAACTGTTGCAGAAGAGGTTGTTGAGGCTGAAACTATAAAGGATGCAATTGAGTCAAAAGAAATCGCTGCTACAATTGTCGAAGAAGCCATGGAAAAAGAAGAAGAAGCCATAGTTAGTGTTGAAGAAGCAACCGATAACGAAGTTGGGGCTGTCGAGGAATATTCCGAAGCTATAAAGAATGAAGAAGATGCAGCTGAAATTGTGGCCGAAGCTGCGATTGTTCAAACTGATACTGAAGAGGCTATTGTTGAAGCATCTGATAAGATCTCTGAGCTGGTAGAATCTGAAGCCCCTGAAGTTGAAATTAAAGAGGCCCTAAGTGATCTTGAGGAAACTGTTCAAAGTAAGAAAGAAGCTGAAGATAAATTATCTGAAGCTGTTGAGAAAGAAGAACAAGCTGCATTGGCTTTAGAAGAAAAAGTAGAAGAAAAAGATGAGGCCAAAGAAAAACTCGGTAACGAAATTAAAGAACTAAAAGCTGCTAGCGAAGATTTAGATGTAGCCATTACACAAAAAAGTCAATCTGAAACCGAACTAACCCAAGCTACTAACATCAATGAGAATGTCATTGAAGAAAATTCAGAGCCGTTTAAGAAAGGAGATTACGTCTCTCATGGAGTTTATGGAAATGGTAATGTTTTGAGTACAACTAAAGCCGGAAAGCACTGGTCTATTGAAGTAAATTTTGATGAGGGTAAAAGGAGAATATTAGGAACTTTCCTTACGAAATTAGATAAACCTGATGTAAAAAAGGATGAAAATAAATACGAACCTCCAGTTGAAAAAATTGAAGAGGATAAAATCAAAACATACGATGAACACTCCGGAAAATATCAGCCAGGAACAGAGGTTCTCCACGACATATTTGGTAAAGGGTTTGTTAGGGAAGCTGAACCAAAGGGGGAAAATTATAAACTAATTATTAATTTTGACGACGGGAGTGAAAGAACTCTATTATCAACATTTATAACATTATCAGATGAGGCTGAAGCTGTTGAGGCGGAATCTGTTTTAGAAGCTATTGAGACGGAACCTGTTGTAGAAGCGATTGAGGCAGAACCTGTTACAGAAGCGATTGAGGCAGAACCTGTTGTAGAAGCGATTGAGGCAGAACCTGTTGTAGAAGCGATTGAGACTGAACCTGTTGTAGAAGCGATTGAGGCGGAACCTGTTGTAGAAGCGATTGAGGCAGAACCTGTTGTAGAAGCGATTGAGACTGAACCTGT
>MIZB01000046.1_pt1 | contig 14312 bp, 12 predicted proteins | sample 888171 | NCBI WGS metagenome assembly MIZB01 (sample SAMN05440186, study PRJNA335308) | marine metagenome | isolation source: marine water
AAATTCAGCATTAGATACTATTCTTGAAAAAGATTCTAATGTTTGTATTTTTGGAGAAGATGTGGGATACTTCGGAGGAGTTTTCAGATGTACCGATGGTCTTCAGGAAAAATATGGGAAGCATAGAGTCTTTGATTCTCCATTGGCTGAAGGTGGTATTATTTCTACAGCAATTGGTATGGGGATTAATGGATTGAGACCAGTAGCTGAGATTCAGTTTGCAGATTATATATTTCCAGCGTTTGATCAGATCACAAATGAATTGGCCAAACTAAGATACAGAAGTGGTGGTGAGTATTCAGCTCCAGTTACAATAAGGACTCCTAGTGGTGGAGGAATAAGAGGAGGACACTATCATTCACAGAGCCCTGAAGCTTATTTTACACATACTCCAGGATTAAAAGTGGTAATACCTTCTAACCCTCATGATACGAAAGGTCTCTTGATTTCAGCTATCGAAGATGATGATCCAGTCATTTTCTTTGAACCTAAGAGACTTTACAACGGACCTTTCGATGGAGATCACAAGAAAGCTGCATTGAAATGGGACACACATCCAAAAGGAGAAGTTCCTGAGGAATATTATTCAATTCCACTTGGTGAAGCATCTATAGAAAGAGAAGGTAGCCAAGTTACAGTATTATGTTATGGAACGATGGTTCATGTGGCACGTGAAGCGGTAAGATTAAGCAATATTGATGCAGAGATAATAGATCTGCGAAGCTTAGTTCCTTTAGACATTGATACAATAACAAAATCTATTAAAAAAACTGGAAGGTGTGTAATTGTGCATGAAGCACCTAAAACCAGTGGTTTTGGAGGTGAATTATCTGCACAAATTCAAGAATCATGTTTCTATCACTTAGAGGCGCCAATTACTCGCGTCACTGGATGGGATACTCCATTCCCTCATTCACTGGAATGGCATTATTTCCCAAGTCAGGAAAGAGTTATAGAGGGAATGAAGAAAACAATGGAGAGCTAAATGGCAAAACACGTATTCAAACTGCCGGATGTCGGCGAAGGAGTAGTTGAGGGAGAAATAGTAAAATGGAATGTAAAACCAGGTGACACTGTCAAGGAAGATGAACCTTTAGTTGAACTTATGACAGATAAAGCAACAGTTGCAATTCCATCTACAGTTAATGGTAAAGTTATCTCGACAACAGGAAAACCAGGGGACATGATTCCCGTAGGTTCGGAATTAATAGTTTTTGAAGTTGATGGAAAAGGTACTTCAGAACCAGCACCTGAACCAGAACCAGCACCTGAACCAGTACCTGAACCAGAACCACAAGCTAAACCAGAGCCAGTAGCAGTTTCATCACCCGCTCCAGTAATTTCACAACCAACATCTTCAGGCTCTAGGCCTTTAGCATCCCCGGCAGTTAGGCGTAGAGCTAGAGAAGCCGGTGTTGATTTATCTAGTGTTTCAGGAACTGGACCTGCAGGTAGAATTTCCCACGATGATTTAGATACTTTCATATCAGGTGGAGGTAGATTAGCTGCAGTTCAATCAGGAATAAAATTAACTGGTGTTGAAGAGCATCCAGTTATTGGATTAAGACGTAAAATTGCAGAGAAAATGACCATTAGCAAGAGAAATGCAGCACATTTTTCATATTTCGAGGAAGTTGACGTAACTGAATTAGAAAATTTACGCCAGCATCTAAATTCAACGCGTTCATCAGAACAACCTAAATTGACTTATCTTCCATTCATTGTTCAATCTTTAGTAAAAGCTGTTAAAAAATTCCCACAATGTAATGCAATTTATGATGAGGAAAAAGGAGTCGTATTTAGACATCAAGCAGTTCATGTAGGCATTTCAACACAGACTGATGATGGATTAATGGTTCCTGTGATTAAGCATGCAGAGGCGATTGACGTTTGGGATACAGCTAATGAATTAGTTCGTGTTACTAGTGCAGCAAGAGCAAAAACAGCTACAGTTGATGAATTGACAGGTTCTACCATTACAGTAACAAGTTTAGGAGCTATGGGTGGCTTGGGAGCTACACCAATTATTAATCATCCTGAGGTTTCAATAGTTAGTATTCATGCAGCAAGAGATAGAGCTGTTGTGAGAGAGGGAGAAATAGTAGTTCGTAAAATGATGAATGTAACTTCTTCTTTCGATCATCGTATAGTAGATGGATATGATGGGGCTTTATTGATACAGGAAATAAAATCAATGTTAGAGTATCCTGCAACAATTTTCATGTGAGATAATATGGCTGAAATTAGAAATTGTAAAGTATTAGTGGTTGGCGCAGGACCTGGCGGTTACGTTGCAGCAATTCGTGCAGGGCAACTTGGTTTAGATACCATAATTGTAGAAGGTTCAAGAGCTGGAGGTACATGCCTCATTAGAGGTTGTATTCCATCAAAAGCTATGATACATGCAGCTTCAGCTTTTGAAAGTTTGGAATCTCATTCAGGTAAAGGAAAAATGGGAATCAGTGTATCTGGGAAACCAAAAGTTAACATGAAAGAATTGGTTACATGGAAAGAATCTATTGTAAATAAATTGAATAAAGGTGTTGAAACGTTGCTTAAAGCAGCAAAAGTTGAACTTATTTCTGGTTGGGCTAAATTTAGAAATGCTAAGACTTGTGAGGTAAGTGGCGGAGATAAAGAATACATAATCAATGCAGAACATGTTATTCTTGCAACTGGTTCACAGTCTGTAGAATTACCATTTATGCCATTTGATAAAAATATTATTTCATCAACTGAAGCTTTAGAGCTGGAAGACGTTCCTAAGAAATTAGTAGTTATTGGAGCTGGTTATATTGGGTTGGAATTAGGCATAGCATACAGGAAATTGGGTTCAGAAGTTACTTTTATTGAGGCTTTAGATCAAATATTGCCAATTTATGATGCTGAGATGACGCGCCCAATTAATTTATGGCTGAAGAAGCACAAAGTTATAGTTAATTTGGGAGCTAAGGCAAAAGGTGCAGTTACTAAGGGTAAAGTAACAACAGTCGAATATGTAGATTCTTCAGGAAAGAATCACAAAATTAAAGCTGATAAAGTTCTTGTTACAGTTGGAAGGAGACCAAACACTCAAGGTTGGGGTTTAGAAAAAATGGCTGTGGACATGGATGGTCCATTTATCAAAGTTGACAAACAATGCCGTACATCAATGAAAAATGTTTGGGCAATTGGTGATGTAGTTGGAGAGCCTATGCTTGCTCACAAGGCGTCAGCTCAGGCAGAAATAGTTTCTGAAATAATAGCAGGACATCGAAGAGAATTTGATCCAGTTTCAATAGCTGCAGTTTGCTTTACAGATCCTGAAATTGTTGGTGTGGGCTTAACTCCAGACGAAGCCAAAGAAGAAGGAATTGAAACAATTGTAGGTAAATTCCCATTTGCGGCAAGCGGAAGGGCTTTGGCCATGGATGCCGGCTCAGATGGAGGTTTTGTGAGGATTACAGCGCGAGCAGATAATCAGGTAATCGTAGGAATACATGCAGTAGGTTCACATGTTTCAGAATTATCCGGAGAATTTGCTTTAGCTCTTGAAATGGGAGCAAGATTAGATGATATTGCAGGAACAATACATGTTCATCCTACTTTGACTGAAGCATTTGCTGAATCAGCACTCGCTAGTCTAGGACATGCCATTCACATTTCAAATTGATTCACATCGATATAATCCAGGCAAATAATTCATCCCATCAAGAAATAGATAGTTTGATGATTGAATTGCAGAAAAAGCGCATAAATAATGAAATAATAGATACATTAATTTTTGTTGAACATCCAGAAATAGTGACAGTTGGGAGGCGCGGAATGTTAGATGGTTTGACAGCTCCAAAAGATTTTCCTTCATCTCAAGTGGATCGAGGTGGGGGATTGACTTGGCATGGCCCAGGTCAGCTTGTGGGATATCCTATATTTCAGTGGGAAGAAGAGTCAGTTAGAAAAGTAATAACCACTATTGAAGAATGGATAATCCAATCCTTATCTAATTTTGGAGTTACAGGAGTGAGAGATCAATCTATGCAAGGAGTTTGGTTTGAGGGACATAAGATTGCTAGTATTGGTTTGGCCTTTAGTAAATGGGTCTCAAGGCATGGTTTCGACATAAATTTAGAGACTCCAGAGGGGAGAATAGAATCTGTAGAAGGTTGTGGATTACCTCTAGGTAAACATACTTCTTTAGCTAAATTTGGTTACAATATTTCTATTAAAGAAATGCAAGATGCATTAATTAGTGAAATGCCAGAGATACTAGGAAGGAAAGTTAAGAAAGTTATTAATTTAGAAACTCTTTAACTAAATGTTGATTTTGGTCTTTAAGTTCATGATGTTTTTCCATCCAAGATGTAGCTTTTTCTACACATAAAGCCTTAATTTCACCAGTTAGAAGTTTTCCAGACACATATTCTTCTCTAATTTTATCTAACTCGTTATCATCTTCTTCAAAGAAGTAACGAAGGTATTGGTATGCAACATCAACATCAGGATTTCCTCCTTTTGCACGGTGTTCTTCAACAGTAGCTCGACCCCCAGAGAATGATGATTTAATTTTCTTTTCAATACTTTTCATAGAATCGTTTAAGAAGATTGTAGTTTCAGGTTGACTAGAGCTCATTTTTCCACCAGTCATTCCTACAGCAAATTGATGGTATGTTGAGGAGGGTTGCATTAACCCCATTCCTCCTAATTGTCTTTCTAGGGCTAATAATTCATATTGAATTTCGGTTTGATTTTCAGCCGAAGCATCTTTAATATCAATAGTGCCATGTTTTGGGTTGGAATTAATTTCTTTGTAGCCTGCCTTATTGATTGCACTAATTGCCTTATCTATAATCATTTTCCTTTGATTTTTATCAATGCCACCATCATTTCTCATGCCCATAATTTCCTGATTATTATCTTGTATTGATAATCCAATTGTCAGATTTCCAGATTTATTATGATTTACGTTAAACCAATTAGTTTTCGAAACCATTCCCCTTGTTAATCGAATATGAGGATCCTGATCCATACCAACAGGAACCACAATGGGTCTTAGCCCTCCATATTCATCTAATTGAGGATGCACAATGTCTCCAGCCTGAACTAATGGAGACTGAACGTGTGCTAGGCTGGTTTTTCCTGAGAATCCATAAATTGCTTCCATTTCCGATAGGTTAGTTTTTGTACCTAACGTGAAACCCATTTTTTGGACAATAGATCTTTCCGATTGAAAATATATTGAGGTCTTTTCAGGATTTAATCCCATTCCTGCATAATTTGAGATGTATTCTTCAATAGCATATTTTCTACATTTTTCTAGGCTTAGTCCTCTTGTTGCGTGAGCCTCTAAATCTGCAACTGCAATTGTTACATCACCACCTAAATCTTGAAACCATTTAGCTTGATCAATGACCATTTTATGGCCTAAGTGCATTTGACCTGAAGGCATAAGTCCAGATAGAACTCCAAAAGGTTTTCCAGTTTTTCTTGCATTCAGTATAGAATCTAAATCCCTGTGAGCGAAAATTATTCCTCTTCTGTGAAGGTGAGTAGGGTTTGGTAATTTTGTAGAATCTATTTTCTCTAGACCAAATTTTTCACAAATTTCATCATAGTTTTTGATTCCTTTACTTGCCCAAGGGTCAATTTCCATTATTTTACTTAGAGCTTGGGGGCTTAAAGGTGATTCCCATCAAACTTACTGTTATTTTCCCTATCCGTTACAGGTCTGTGAATCGCTTAGAATGGCCTCGGGCAATCTTGCACCTAGATATGGATGCTTTTTTCGTAAATGTCCATATTTTAGAAAATCCACAAGATAGAGGAGTCCCATTGGCAGTAGGGGGCAAACCAGGTCAAAGAGGAGTAATCGCCTCAGCTTCGTACGAAGCTCGTGCAAAAGGCGTACGTTCAGCAATGGCTTCGAGTAAAGCTCTGAAACTTTGCCCTGAATTAAAATTAGTTTCATCAAATCGTCCGATGATTCGTTCTTGTTCTACTAAAGTAATGGAGATTTTAGCAAGATATGGAACTTTAGAAAGAATGAGTGTAGATGAGGCATTTGTAGATTTATCACTTCAGAAAAATCCAGAGGCCTTGGTTAAAACAATATTGAAGCGTATTAAATCAGAGACTGGTTTACCTTCATCTGCAGGTTTAGCCACATCTAAATTAGTAGCTAAGATTGCATCAGATTTTGAAAAGCCAGAGGGATTCACAGTTGTTTATCCAGGAACAGAATCTAAATTCTTAGCGCCTTTGGAGATAAGAAAAATGTACGGTATTGGACCAAAGACGGCTTCTATTTTGAACAGTCTAGGTATTAAAAAATGTTCTGATATAGTCTCAATAGATATTCAGAAATTACAGCCCCTATTTGGTCAGTATTCAGTTAATTTGAAGAATAAGGCTAAGGGTGTCGACAATAGGCCAGTTGATCCCTCACCTTGGATTGCTAAGCAACAAGGCACTGAAAATACATTCGAATCTGATATCAAAGAAGCTAAAGAAGTAGAATTGGCTTTACTGGAATTGTCGAAAGAAGTATCAGAGAGTATTGAACAAATAGGTAAGTCAGCAAGAACGATTACTATCAAAATCAGATGGTCTGATTTTACAACTATAACTAGACAGAAGACAGTCCCTGGAGAAATACATAAATCAGAAGATATTTACAAGGTAGCTAAATCTTTACTTTATGATAATTGGGAGCCCGGCAAGCCAATACGTCTATTGGGTGTTTCAGCCAGCCGTTTAGGAGTAACTGATCAACAAAAATTAAACTTAGAATTCGAATAGACTTTTTTGTTTTTTATCATTTCTTGGAACGATTCGTTTAGGTTCCTCGTCGTCTTTATCTTCTATTTTAGGAACATAATTAAGAGTTACAACCTCTTTATCTTGCCTATATTGTTGAGATTCCTCCATAATAGAAATTAAGCGTTTATTCTTTTTATCTGTATTAAGTAAAATAGCTAGCTCATTTTCATTTAAATCTAGATTTCCAGCAATTTCAGCTGCTCTTTCAGAATCATTCTGACAAATTATAGACACTACACCTATCTGTTCCATCTTAGATTCTTTGATTGATTGGTGAGTTGCAGCACCTACTTTTTTTGCTAATGAATCTCTATATCCTCTTTGAAATCTACTTGCTCCCATTTTCCGAATATATGAAGGAAATTGTGGCCTTCTTCCACTTGTAGGATGCATTTTAGATAAAGCCACTCCACTAGATATTAGCTCAGATGCGTAACCCCATAATCCATAATTCTGGTTTCTCATTACTCTTGCAAGTAATAAATCAGCATATGCTACTTTGGAATATGCTCTTTCTATATCACTTGGATTCTTGTAAACAATAGGTATGTTATCACTGACCCATGTTGCAACATCTCTTGGTTGTTCATTAAGGTCAAAAATAGCAGTTCTTGGTTCATCAAAAGTAGTTCCATTAAAAATAGCGTTTAGGGTCTCAAACATTTCAGTCTCCCTATCTCTCGATCCCAATTTTTCTAAATCTTTTTGGTTTATTTTCTTATTACCTTCCGACAATGATTGCAAGTCGTTTATTGCCCCTCTTAAATCACCTTTAACATTCTCAGCCATAGTTCTTATGGTTTCATTATCTATCTCCATTTTTTCTTTTTCACAGATATTTTGTAATACTGTGGCTATCGAAACAACGGATGGTTTCTGAAATTTTAGGTTTAAACATAGTCTTTTGATTTTTGCACCAGTTCCTTTAGTTAAATTATATAAGTCATTAACAGTGATTACCACAGGTTGTTTTGTTTGTTCTAGTGTTTTTGAGATTGCTTTCTTTCCACCTCTATCACTATAATTTTTCACCTTATTTTTAGACTGTCTTGCTCTTTCGTATAAATTATCAGCTTCATCTAGTAGTATAAGATTTCGATCAGACATTCCTTTACTTCCAAATGTTTGGAAGAGTCCAGCCCTTAATGCAGTTCCTTCAATAACAGCACCAGATCTTGCATCAGATGCATTCAGCTCAATAACTTCCCATTCCATATCATTAGCTAGAGCTATTGCTGCAGAAGTTTTGCCACATCCAGGAGGTCCGGATAGTATAACTCCTTTTTTGACCATTTTCTCACCCCATGAACTAGCCCAAGTTTTCAAATCGTTGATAACTTTTGTATTTCCAATTATATCAGAAAGGCTCTCAGGCCTATATTTTTCAGCCCAAGATTCCATTATTCACCTAGTTTCATTGTAAAGTGCATTTTCTGGTATCTTAGTATAGATTTTGCGTTTCTTGCTACAATCCAAAGGCAGAAGAAAATACAAGTTCCACAGAAAATCATTGTAGTTCCAAATGAAGATTTGAATTCAGGGCTGTTTAGTTTGAAAACTGACATATTCCAGTCAGTATTTCCCATATAGATTAGTGACGCACCAACGAGTGTAGCAAGGAACCCTGCTAAAATTAAAGCTCTACTTCCTGTTCTTTGATACAATTGTAATACCGGAGAGATAATAGTTAGAAACAGAGCTAATCCAAATAGGGTGAAAAATAAGCTCATGAACTTGGTTTGGTAATAGTTAATAGATGAGGTGGGAAATCCTCCAGACATAGCACTTTCCGCAATCATTGGCATTGGTGCATAAGCTGCTACGATACATCCTAAAAAGACAAACCTTGCCATCATCAATAGTAGTTGTGATCGGTTACTATCAACTTCTAATTTTTCAAGTTTTTTGTATGTTCTTTTCAATACCCATCTAGAGATGGCCATGGTACTGGAGGCAAGTGGAACGAAAACAGCAGTAACCAGAATTAGTCCACCAATTAATTGGCCCATGATATCTCCACCAGAATCTCGACCTATCAGAGAAGATAGTGATAGAACCTTATCAGTACTAGTGTAGACTAGTATGCCTTGACCAATGTACAATAAAGCGAGAAGAAGGCCAGCGATAAAAATTCTAGTTCCAAAACTACTGTAAATGTATGCGTCTGGTTGATCTCTAACAAATCGTACCATCTAATTAGACTATCAGAGAGCTCTTAATTAGGCTAACTCAAAGCGCATCTGTTCAGGATCTTTTCTTCCTGCTAGTTTTTCAGCTAGTTTACTTCCTATTCCAGGTATCTCACTTAATTCAGAGGGTTTAGCCTCACGTATTGACTTTTGACTTGTGAAACCGGCATTAAACAAAGCACGTGCTCTTACCCTTCCAATAGAATCAATCTCTAACAAAGGTAATAATTCCTTTCTAACTCCATTAGATATTCTAATTTCTAATTCAGCAACCATTTTTGTAGTGTTTGGAGTTAATAGCTCAGATATTTCAGACATGGAGTAAAGAAGCCATCCAGCAGTTTCCACCTTTGCCCTAATATCTCCAGGTGTGGTAGAATATCTTTTGATAAGATGTTCCTCTGGAGTTTCTTCTACCCAATCCATTAAAAGTAATGCAGTTTTCAAATCCCAAAGATAAAATTCCAACTCCGTATGCTCTACAGGTGGAGGCAGCAAAAGATCACCTTCCATTTGCATTAAATGAGTTAGGTATGTTTCCATTTCATTTTTTCTTACATACAAAGAATAAATGTCGGGAGTTCTTGCAATGGTATGTAATAAACCCAAGGGGTTAGCAGGTACTTCAGATTCAAGAGCTTTTCTTATTATGACTCCTGAAAGCGGGTCAATGTATAACTGAGAAACCTTTCTACCAAATGCAGTAGCTTTTAATTTTTCTTGAAGAGAAGCATTTGCAGGAATAAATTCCCCATCAATCTTACCTTCTATTTCGATTAAATCTTCTTTTTCTAGGAAATCAAGAACCTTATTTATTCTATGTTGTGTTCTCCACAATTCTCCTTGAGCACCAAAGAGAGTCTTTTTTAGAAAAGAGTGCATTTCTTCGGTTGTGCTAATAGTTCCAGAGGCAATCAAAGAAAGTAAATGAGTTCTTAGTGCAGGTTCACTACCTAGTCTTGAGAGGACAGGTTCAGTTTCACCTTCAAAATAAGTTTCTATAATTTGAGCTTTCTGTTCGTCATTCTTTGCAATTAAGACGCCTTCGCCATCTACATCAAATCCAGGTCTTCCAGCTCTTCCTAGCATTTGCTGAACCTCTAAAACAGGTAATGGTTGATTAGATTGAAAGCTTGAATCCCATCTAGTTAAATCTCTGATAATAACTCTTTTAGCAGGTAAATTTACACCTGCAGCAAGAGTAGGCGTAGCGCATAAAGCCTTGATTTTTTTATCTTTAAACCCTTTCTCAATTAGTTGCCTTTGTCTATTGGTTAGTCCAGCATGATGATATGCAGCCCCTCTCTCAATTAATTTTGCAAGATTCGAATCTACAGACGTAACTTCGTCAGCACCACTTTTCAAGTCACTAGTATAAGTCTTCAATGCCTCAGTTTCAGCCTCCGTGAGCCTCTTGCCAATAAGCATTCCAAGTCTTTTTGCCTGAGCTTCAGCAGATCTACGAGTATTAACAAAAACTAAACATTGATCAGGTAAATTGTCTAGAGCAATACCTTCAGTACCATCAATATCTATTTTTTTAAACTCAGCACCGTCCCATTCAATTTCATTTTCAATACAGATTCCCTTCTTTAGAGGTACAGGTCTAAAATCACTTTCAACTAGAGTAGCATCTAACCAATTCGCAACCTCTTTTGAGTTTGAAACGGTTGCGGATAATCCTATAATTTGTATGTCTGGGTTGATTTCTCTAAATTTTGATAGTGTAACTTCTAAGGTTGGTCCTCTATTTGCATCATTGATTAAGTGTATTTCATCAGATACCAGACAACCTACTTCAGTTAACCATGGAGGATTGTGTCTTATCAGTGAATCTGCCCTCTCAGAAGTAGCTACAATAATGTCATATTTTGATAATCCTCTTATTTTATCGAAGTCGCCTACTGAAACTCCAATTTTAGCACCATTGAGAATATTCTTACATATATCTTTTAATTCATTAACTTTTTCCCATGCAAGTGCCCTTAATGGTACTAAAAATATTCCTTTTTTCCCTTCTTTCACAGCCTTCATCAACGCATTGTAAGCAACTACAGTCTTTCCAGCTGCAGTAGGGACAGACATTAACAATGATTCATTTCTTTCAATTACTTGCATAGCCTCTTTTTGAGGTGGATATAATTCTTTAATATTAAGATAATCTAATAACTGATTTAGCAACCTTACCAGCTCTCATCTTGTTCATTAATTCCAAATTCAGGTTTACTCTGAAAAGTGAAATAAAGAGCAGCAGCTCCGCACAATGTTGAAAGTAAAAGCCCCCCTAATCCAACAATAGCTGCAGCGCAGCCAACTAAAACAAGATTGTAATTTTGTCTCAAAACTAATAGTGCACCTCCGACAAATGAAAGAATGGCGCATACCAATTCCCAAATCATTCCAACTTCTAGGACATTACTTACAAAAGATTCATCAATCTCTTCCCCTTCTTCTTCAATTTCTAGCCCCATTTCTTGCATTACTTCATTATATTTGACAGTCACTCCTTGGATTTTATCGCCGTCATTAAGAATCCCGTTCATTGTAGTTGCAGTGCCTAGTAAGACAAAACCAGCAATTATTAGTAAAAGTGCAGCAACGTTGGGTTTATTGGTTGATGGATACAAGGAAACAATACTAGTTTCTTGTTCATTTTCAGAATCTCCCCAGTCTAAAGACTCATATTCAGTTTCTTCCCATTCATTAGACTCATCACTATCCATTAATATCCTATTTCTAAAGCCGTAATAATGTTTGCTCTATTTCCTTAGGGCTTTCAAAGTTCCACTTGTCTTAATAGGTTCAATTCCTAATTCTTTACTATTATCTTGTATCAATGTGCGAACAAGTGTTGCTTTTGTATGATCTACTAAGATAATACTTTTTTCATCCTCAAAGAGTATAATTCGCCATCTAATTTTACCATTAATTATTCTAGAGTTTTGTTTTAAGAATAGTTTCAATTCATTTTTATTAGCTTTTTCGGTATTTTTGAAAAGAATATATCTTTTTCTTCCCCTTTTTTCTTTAACTACCAATTTATTTTAGAGCCTCATTAATTTTTTTCAAGATTTCCTCAAGTTTTTCAACCCTATTTTTCAATTCTACAATTTCCAAATTTAAGTTTTCATTTGTCTTTGATCCATTCTTTGCCTTTTCAATAATCCATGCATCAGTTTCTTCTTTTTTCCTCAGCATTTCTTCCATTTCATCATCATCGCTATTCTCTTCTTCTACAATGTCTTCGATTTCTTCATCAATTAAATCAGATTCTTCTTCTTCAGGTGTTTCTTCAGAGTCGCTGTCTTCTATATTCTGTGATTGTTCTCTTTGATAATCGTCAACAGTCATTATGTTTCCTTCACTATCTGATTTTATGATATTTTCTTCCTGTAATTCTTCGAGAGAGGGGGCAAATTGGGACATTTCGCCTCCAGCATCTTTGAATGCTAAGAACAAACTTCCAGAATCTAATTTGTATCCTTCCATTTTCAAAATATTTACAATTGTAGTTCTTGCCTCTGTCAAATCATCGCCGTTTGGTGGATACGCCATAGTTTTTCATTAGTAGCATAACTTTATAGTTTTCTCAACTCAATGCGTTTAATCCCCCCTAATCGTCAACATTTGTGTCACTTGCTGATAAGATAGCTGAAATTGAGGAAGAAATTGCTAATACTAAGTACAATAAAGCGACACAACATCACGTTGGTAAGCTAAAAGCTAAACTAGCTCAACTTAGAGAAGAGGTAGTAGCGAGTTCATCGGGACCTCGAGGTAGTGGATATGGAGTTAGAAAAGCAGGAGACGCAACAGTAGCTCTAGTAGGATTGCCTAGTGTTGGGAAGTCCACACTTTTGAATAGTTTAACAGATGCAGAGAGTGAAACTGGGTCGTACGCATTTACAACTTTAGATGTAGTTCCTGGTGTCCTGAAATATAAGGATGCTAATATTCAAATTTTAGATCTTCCAGGATTGATAGAAGGTGCCGCTAGAGGTGCAGGAAGAGGTAAAGAAGTATTGTCGGTTATTCGTTCTGCAGACTTAATAGTTCATGTGATTGATGCACTAGAACCGGCACCTCATGTTATCTTAAAAGAATTGACAGATTCAGGCGTTCGTTTGAATAGTCGCCCTCCAAATGGTAGTATTTCAAAAACAGGAATTGGAGGTATTGAAGTAATTTCCACAATTGAACAAGAGCTAGAGGATGAAGCTATCAAAGGTATTGTAAGAGAATATGGTATAGTCAATGCACAAGTAGTTTTTAGGGAAAAAGTAACAATTGATGATATTGTTGATATTCTTTCAGGTACTAGAGTATACACGCCCTCATTCAATTTAATAAGTAAAGTGGATATGGTTAACTCTTCAGATATTAAAAAAATAAAAGAACTTTGCGGTTCAGTTAAGACAATTGAAGTTGCAGCACCTTCAGGATTGGGTGTTGAACAGTTGAAAGAACAAATTTATTCATCACTTGAGTTCATATCTATATTTATGAAACCTCAAGGCGAAAAAGCAGATTTAGAGGAACCGATGGTAGTTCGAAAAGGTACAACAATAACCGAAATTTGTCAAAGACTGCACAGAGATTTTGTGAGAAAATTTAGATACTCACAAATCTGGGGCCCATCAGCTAAGTTCCCAGGTCAGACAGTTGGACTTAATCACAAAGTGAGGGATGGAGATATCGTAAGCATTATAACTCACAGATAATGAGATTAATATACAATGGAAGAGTTAATTAAAGAAATAGATATAATATTAGATAATGGATTACTTATCTTTGCAGTTTTTTCGGCTTCAAGTTTATGTTCCTTAATGTTAACTATAACCAACAAGAACAAATCATTTCTTTTTTGGTGTATACGATGGAGTGTTGTGGCCCTACTTTTGCCTCATAAATATATTGAGGCTAGTTATGATATGAATTTCCTTTTTGTATCTCCAATAGAGACATCAATCCCTTTTGTAAGTATAGCCTTAATATTTCTTAGTTTTGATTTATTTACTGGAAATCGTAAAGGTAAGAAGACATCAAAGGAATTTAAACCATTACCAGAACTAGTTCCTCTTGAGAAAGTAATTGAAGAAGAACAAGTTGATGGAACCAGTAGACAAGTTACCAATGAAATAATCAAAGATGAACATGAGCTTCTGGATGAATTAATAGGTAATTTATCTTCAAATAATTTGGATGAAATTAAAGAAGGATATGGTGAAAAACTGAGTTTAATGGATGAAAAGATGCCTCTTGCAAATCAAAATTTTCCTGAGATTCAAGGAAAAATAGATTCAGCCGAAGAAGGACAAGAATATTGCG
>MIZB01000217.1_pt1 | contig 14260 bp, 12 predicted proteins | sample 888171 | NCBI WGS metagenome assembly MIZB01 (sample SAMN05440186, study PRJNA335308) | marine metagenome | isolation source: marine water
CCCATAGCTTAGCCTGGTGGAGCACCCGACTGATAATCGGGAGGCCGTCGGTTCAAATCCGACTGGGCCCACCATTACCCTTTTTAAAATTTCATTCTTTTTCTTTCTTTATCACTTTGCGTTTTTTCGTTTTCGGCTTCTTTATTTTTTCTTCTTTTGTCTTTTTAGATATCTCAATGCCGCCAACTTGATAATACATGTAAATTCCTGAAGCCATAGATATCGAAGTCAGAACTAATAATGTTCCAGGTATGATTACATCTGCCAATTGAAGTGATGACGATGTGCTTTGACTTCCTTCTGCGTTGCTTACTATCTGTTCTTCAGTATACCCACCATTCAAAGACATTATTCTTAGGCCAGCCTCTTCTTCATCTTTATTGAAGTACGTAAGGGCCATTTCAGTAGTCCATCTACTAGACATACTGTTTCCTATTTGTTCTATATTATGTCCTACATTCACATAAAGGGATTCAAGTAAACTATCTGGCAATGTGTCTCCAGTTGGAGAATTCATTCCTTCCCATGGTAAATGTAAGTAAATCGTTATTTCGTAATGCTGAAAAATAGTGTTCCCAGTAACTGGATCAACATATCTATCTTCTTTGTAATCCATAGTCATTTCTAAATTATAATATTTAATTTGAGGCATATCTTCTTCAGATAATTCAGGGAGGTCTGCATCTTCCATTTCAGGAGCATATCCAGATTCATATATCGGAACTGGAAAACACGTCACCCATTCATCATCTTCTGTACAAGTTATGTCTTTCACAATCAGGTTTCCATCTTGACTCATCGGTATCGCATGAAAAACCATTTCATTATCATCAAAACATGCTAACCAACTAGAACATATCGGAAATTCCCAAGAGCTTGTAGCTATTTTGCCCCATGCTGCTTGATCTGGGTTTTTGGTATATCCTACTCCAGACGTTCTCTCGTACTTTATACAATCGTACCAAGAGTCTTCACAATTCTCTTCTAAAGCAGGATTCATACTTTCTACGGGCGTTGAATCATAATCTATACCTAAAAATAGAGGCTGAGGGTTAATCCCGTATAAAATTAAACCAGTTTCTACATAGTGGAGATATAATGGATGGTATTCTCCAAGTGGCATTTCTCCTTGCTCGAACGTTGGTAAGAATACAGTTTCTCCAGTAGTTTCAAATTTAGTATTTTCCCAATCGGCATTCAATAACAATAATTCTTCTCCAAAGAACAATTGAATTATCTGATTAAAATCACGCCCATATATCGTATCGTCAAATGAACCTTCACCATCATCTAGCACTGGAACAATCACAGTCGGATTTAGTATACTTTTCACTATGGATAGATTTCCAAATGTTTCTCCATCATCCATAGGCAGTGCCCATCTTACAAACTGGCCATATTCTCTTCCTAATGGCGCATCCCAATTAACATCAATCTGAGGCATTAACAGGGGGGCGTATCCATTTTCTGCCATTTGCCCATATTGTACTCCGTTTTCCTCTACTGCAAAATGATACAGAATCAAATCTCCACGTTTTTCTTCAAACGTATCATTATCTTCATCTAAATCAGGAACTAACAATGCATTCTCCACTGTTAGATTTCCTTGATATATGTAATTATTCAAATAATCGCTAGCTAATGGGTTTGGAAATTGATAATCAATCATTTGAACGCCTTCACTGAATGAAGCTCCTCCCTGTTCTTCATATCCGGTTATTTGACCAGTAATTCCATTTCTTATCGGTTCTTGGTTTGTATGATTGACTATATCTAACCACACAGTTCCACTTACGTAATTAATATCAGTTAAATTTCCATCCTCGTCAACTGCCAATTCTATTCCATCTGTCATACTGTTTTTTATTTCTTCTATCGCTTCCTGAATTTCTTCAATTTGGTCTACCGATATATTTTCAAAATTCATTATATCTGCCATTTCAGTCATCCCTTCTTCATTTATTATGAGCATTTGAGAAGTTATATTCAAGTAAGTATTCGCTTCGAGAACATCCGAATTTCCATCTTCACCTTCATCTACCATTACACCTTCGAGTCGCTGAGCTGCTTCAACAAAGAAATTCTCCATTTCTTGACTATCTGTATTCAGTTGTGCTAAAACCCCCACCCACTCCGTTTCAGAAAACATTTCTTCATCTAAAATAAAAACATTTTTTAATTCTTGATCAGGTACAAAAATTAGAGATATAATATAATCTCTATCAATAACACTTCCCGTTTCAGCTACCCAAACTTCTTCATAATATTCTAAATAACAATAAGAACCACCGGTATAATTTACTGCAGCCATAGGGTAACTAGGAGTTCCAGTATTGTTTTCTCCCAAAGCCACTTCTGCAAATTGATCAAACAATGTAGCCAAACCTTCACAATTTGGACTCATGTATGGTATTTTCACATCTCTTTCATCTGCTATGTAATGGTAAGTTTCCATTCCAGCTTTCATTTCTCTATCTTGGAATTCATATCGAGCTTTGAAGTTGTTCGCAGGTTCTCCTTGAAACGGTATATCAAATTTAAATTCATTTTCCGCGGGCGGATTCTCTGGAGACCAAGTACTAGCTTCAGAACTCCCTCCACTTTCATTTTCACCTCTAGATGTGTATTCAGATCTATCTAGCCAAGCACTACTATTCACTAATTCTACAATTACTTCTTCTCTTGAAGGGTCCGTATACGCGTCTACTTTAGTAGTGTAATACACTTCATCATCTGTACTTTGTTCAGGATCTCCTTTGATAGAAATAACAATCGTAGGTCCATCTCCATCTTCAGTACTCGGATCTAGATACGTATCTATTGCCGTATTTTTGTCCAAAGTTCCACTAACAGACAATAAACGATCAGCATTGAGTAATGTCATCCCTCCTTCAAAAACCACTTCGCTTTCAAAATCTGTGGGTAATTTTTTCATACTAGGTGCAAGAACACTCATCCAAAGTGCAGATATCAATAGCAAAACTACTCCTATTGAAATTAAAATTTGTGCTTTATTTCTATTATCCATTGTTTACCGCCCATTCTCTTATTCCTCCCTTAAAAGAACACCTTATACAAGTTATTCCTTCATTTTCAACATCACATTCCGTACACCGTTCTCCAAGTAAAATCAAATTACTACAATTGTAACAAGATATGCTATGTATTTCACATATATTGCAGAATACTGATCTTTCCATTTCACCACATTCAGGACAATCATACCTTCTTTCTTCTGCAATATTATTACACTTTACACATTGATTTTTTTTGTCTAGTAGATTAGTTGTTTCAACTCTATCATATTCGGTTTCTTGTATGTATTTTTTAAATACTTCATGAGGTCGATACATAATATAATTTACAATTCCAAAAATAATAATTTGAGTTATCAAATATCCATTAGTGGCCATTCCAAAAGTAAACCATCCTTCTTCATTTAAAAACCATTTAGAATAATAATAATAACTAATAATAGTTATCAGAATGAATGCAGGTAATAACAAGGCCCATTCTCCCATTTCCATTCTCTCTTCCTCTTCTGGATATGCATCTACAATTCTACTTCTCAAAGTATACACTTCTAATATCATCCAATAAAGCATGCTTAATGCTAATAACAATAGAACAACGGCAGTCAGATACCACCAATATCCAAAATCGTACATTACAAAAAATAAAATAGTTCCCATTGCCGTTAAGAAATATGCAGCTAGTAACCATATTCCATTCGTCCATATAGAATGGTATCTTTGCTGTAGACACATTATACATAACAAACCACCAATTATCCACATGGGTGTTGAGATTAGGTGTATCTCCATTCCAATCATAGGTATTACTAAATCCCCCCCTATTCCGTTCTCTTTGTATCCTGCTATTAGGGAGATTAAAAAGAAGCAAGCACTCAACGCCACCAATATAATTTCTTCTGTTTTTCTATCTAAATTTAACTGTTTACCTATAACGCCCACAATAGTACACCTTTGAAGCGACAAAAAAGATTATCCGTTACCTTTCTCCATCAAATCTGCTAAAGTCATTCCTGTAGCCTTAGATGATTTCATCTCTTCTTTTATCTCTATAGCTTCCATTAATTTTATTTCTAAAACTGTTTCTAATTTACGTATTAATTTCTTTTCAGGTTTATATTGTTTATTTTCAATAGATGCTATTGTTGACTTTTTTTCAGATATCTTACTAGCGAGTTCTTGTTGGCTCCATTTTTTTCTCTCTCTGCCATTTTTAATTAAGTTTCCAAAATCACTAATCAGTATTTTTTCGGTCTTATTCACTTTTTCTCGTAATCTATTACTTCGTTTATTCATTACATCTGAAATATATTTTTCATTTCCCACCTTTTCCCGTTCACTAGCTTCAACGCCCATTGTAGAGCATTTTTGACACGTTTGTAAAATCGTTCCAGAAATTTTACTTAGGATTGGGTTTGCAACATCAATACCGCACATTTCACAGAGCATATTTGTTCAACAGAAGGGTATTTAATGCCTGCTTTAATAAATATATAGTTAAATTATGCCAACTAAGAAAAACGAGGATGCCCCTCTCCGAACAAGTAATTCGGAGGACATGCACGCATGGTTTGCAGAAGAGACTGAAAAATTCGACACTAAACAAAAACAACTTGAAGCCGATAATTCACGCTTAAAAAGAGAAAATGCTCATCTAAAGGGCGAATTGGCACGTCTTAGGGCTCCACCGCAGGTAATAGGTACTGTTAGGGATGTTTTAGAGGACGGTCAAGTTTGTATAAAATCTTCAAGCGGTCCAGATTTTGTAGTAACAATCTCTGATAAATTAGACATAAAAGATCTCACTCCGGGTGATAGGGTGGCTTTACACCGTCAAACACTTTCTGTTCTAAATCGGTTACCTTCTACTAAAGATCCTTTAGTGATGGGTGCTGAAGTTGATAATAAACCGACAGAAAATTACAAGGATATTGGCGGCTTAAAAAAACAATTAGAAGAATTAAGAGACATTGTGGAATTGCCATTGCTTAAACCTGATTTATTTACAAAAGTCGGTATAGAACCTCCCAAGGGCGTACTTCTCGTTGGCCCTCCAGGCACAGGTAAAACTCTTATGGCAAAAGCCGTCGCCAACGCCACAAATGCCACATTTATTCGTTTGATAGGTAGCGAACTCGTTCAAAAATATATAGGAGAGGGTGCGCGTTTGGTCAGAGAACTCTTCCAAATGGCTTCCGAAAAAGCCCCAAGTATTATTTTTATTGATGAATTAGATGCCGTTGGAGCAAAAAGAATGGATATAGGCACTACAGGTGATAGGGAAGTTCAAAGAACACTCATGCAACTTCTAGGGGAATTAGATGGATTTACTCCTAGAGGAAATACAGCAATAATGGCAGCTACAAACCGTCCAGATATTTTGGATGAAGCTCTATTAAGACCGGGCAGATTTGATAGAATTATTACAATCCCTTTACCTTCAGAAGAGGCCCGACTCAAGATTCTAAAAATACATTCAAAATCCATTTCCATATCTAAAAAGGTCAATTATCCTAAAATCGCAAAATTAACCAAGGGTCTTTCTGGTGCAGATTTACGTTCATTATGCGTGGAAGCAGGAATTTTCGCTATACATGACAGTAGAAAATCTGTCACACCCGATGATTTCGATAAAGCAATCAAAAAAGTAACTCAAAGATTGCCCGATACAGATTCACCAACAGATCCAGAAGTCGATCTTTACAATTGATACCGTGAACATCAAAAAACATTTAGTCGCTGAAGCTGCCATCGAATTGTTAGAGGACGGCATGATAGTTGGTCTCGGTACCGGTTCAACTTCTTCTATTGCTATAGATTTAATTGGCAAAAGAGTTTCAGAGGGTCTAAATATTTTGGGAATACCGACTTCCAAAGCCTCCGAAAATCAAGCCACGTCATTAGGCATCCCACTCACTTCCTTGTCATCACATCCTTCGATAGATATTACTATAGATGGTGCAGATGAAGTTTCTCCATCATTAGATTTAATCAAAGGTTTAGGAGGGGCACTAGTTCGCGAGAAAATAGTAGAAAATCAGTCTAAACAATTAGTTATAATTATTGATGATTCTAAGCTAGTCTCTCAATTAGGAATTTGTCCTTTACCAGTTGAAGTCATCTTTTTTGGCCACGAAGCCACCTCTATTTCCCTTGCCAATTTAGGCTGTAATCCAGTTTTACGCATGGACAATGAAAAACCTTTCATTTCAGATAACGGTAATGTTATCTATCACTGTAATTTTGCCGAAGGTATTGCCGACCCTTTAGCCCTGTCATTAGATATTGACAAAATACCAGGAGTAGTCACTTCAGGTCTTTTTGTTAACATGGCAGATGTCATTCTAATCGGTAGTGATGATGGCTTAAAAACACTTAAACGACACTAATTTTTACATTCTCCATTTCAGAAAATTATCTATCTTTAAACTCATTCTGAAGATAAAAATTAATAGAATTCCTATTAAAAATTGTATTATCAAACTCTTTTCTGGAGATATCAAAAAAGTCATTCCAAATATTGCCACATAGATATAATTTCTTTTCTGCTCTATCTCTTCTTTTTTCCAAATATTAACTATACTATTTCCAAAGACAATAAAAGGTATCTGTAAAGCAAATCCCAATCCAAAAATAATAAAAAATGCAAAGTCAAAAAAGCCACTAACAGCTATCTTACCTTCCTCTTCAATTAAAAAATCAATTATTTTAGGTAAAACAATTGCATAACCTAATACAGCCCCTGTAAAAAATGCCATTAATGAGGTCGGTATTGTAAATAGGATCCATTTCTTTTCTTTTTTTTTCAACCCAGGTTCTGTAAATTGATACAGTTTAACAAACAGTAAAGGAAGAGTTGCAGCTATAGCTAGAATAAATGACAATTTCATTCTTGCAATTATCATTTCTGTAGGTGAATATACTGCCATATCTTCCTTTTCCATACCGGTTATTTCTAAAATTGCATTCATTAACTCTGTACTAATTATAAGAAAAACGATTGCACTCCCTATCAAAAGTAACAATACTCCTCTCATTTTCTTTTCCAATTCTCTAAAATGAAAACTTAATGGTTCTTTATTATCCACATTTCAATAAAGCGAGTTAGGTTTTTATACATCACTCATCAAGCGTACTACGTGAGAAGAAAGCGTACTACTTTCAGGTTTCCCATTGATTCTAATTTTCGAGCCGATTGGGAAGATTTCATAAAACACGCAGAAGGAAGACGTCAAACACCATCACAACTTCTTCAAGATGTTGTGTTAGATTATTTAGATGATGAGGCACACGAAAAAGAATCTGTTCAAAGAAAAAAAATAGTTAAATCAGTTATAAAAAGAAAAGGAAAAAAACCACCAACTGCTAAGAAATCGTCTCCACCGAGACCAAGCTCTAATACAAAACCAGATAAGTTTTTAGTTCTTGAACTTTTACAAGATTTAGATGATGGTGATGGCGTGGAACCGGATGATTTGATTTTTGAAGCTGAAGATGAAGGTATCTACGATCCAGAAGGGGAATTACGCAAATTAATTAGGCGCGGTCTTGTCTACCTCCACGAGGGTAGGTGCAGATCTAAATGAATTTTTTTGGCTTAGGTCCCGGTCGTTTAATTTTCATATTTGCCATAGTAGTAGGTTTAGCCATGTCTTATGGTTCCTTCACAACTGCTTTAATCATAACATTAGCGTTTCTCCCCTCTATTGCCTATCTTTATTGGCTCAGAAATTTGGAAAAGACAGATAAAGAACCTTGGGAACTTTTAGGTCAAGCATTTACATGGGGGGCATTATCTTCTATTTTTCTAGCTCTCTTTATTTCTTCTGCATTGATTACCATAGCCCATGGTATCTTCGGTGATGGTACTTTTTTCGATGTAGAAATTGAACTTTTTGTAGGTGCAGTTATAGTTGCTCCATTCGTAGAAGAGGCCGTTAAACCTTGGGGTATTTTGAGAAATCAGAATATGAGAAAAGAGGTAGATGAATTGGAAGATGGCTCTATTTATGGTGCTGCTTGTGGTTTAGGTTTTGCATCTACAGAAAATCTTTTCTATGGTTTAGGTCCAGGCTATCTTTTAGGTGGCACAGAAGGTGCAGTCATTTTAGTTATAGCAAGAAGTCTCTCTAGCACCCTTTTACACGCAAGTGCTACTTCTTTCACAGGTCACGGCATCGCTCGATACGTAGTTGAGAAAGAACCATTTTCAATCGTCGTTCGACATTATGCTGCAGCCGTAGCCGTACATGCTGTTTTCAACGCTTCAGTAATAATCAATCCCTTCTACGGTTTCGTTGTTGCATTAATAGTGGCCGTGTCCGGTATAGAATTCACTCGAAGAAGGATTATAGATTTAGATTTACGCGCTGCAGACGTAGCATATCGGGATCAGCTTTCACAACAACCATCACGAGATGATTGGTGGAAACGCAGTGGTGATAAATGGAGAGACAGAACAAGCTCATGGGAAAATAAAAAATACCGTACCTAACTAAATATTAACAGCACACATAATTGAAGTGGGCCAGTAGCTCAGCTAGGCAGAGCGATCGGCTCTTAACCGATTGGTCGAGGGTTCAAATCCCTTCTGGCCCGCCACTAAATTATTTTCAGACACGGAGTGGATATACTCTAGTCACTCTTCCCATTTTTTCTATTCTTACTAATCCCCTTCTAGCTAATAGATTAATGTTGTAGTTTATTCTTTGTCTAGATAATCCAAGATTTTTTGCAATAATAGTTTGAGAACAGCCCGGTTCTTTACTTATTATTTTAATTATTCCTTCCTGAACTGCATTACTAGTATTCTTCATTACAAATGCATTTTTTTCTTCAAAATTAACTGGGAAAAATAATCTCTTTCGCCCCGCTCTTTTTGATTCAACTATTCTCGTTTTTTCTAAAGTATAAAGGTGATGGCTCAAAGTTCCATTGTGCATACCAAGATAATCCTTTATTGTTCCATAATTTACGCCAGGATGTGAATATATGTATCCTATCAAATCTTGTCGTGTTTCATCATCAAGGACATTATTCTTTTGGAATCTGGTGTACATTGGTATCATCAATCTAAAGAATCCATATCTCAAATTTTCCGATTTACCAGAATAATATACTATTCCAAAAGCTGCGAAGGCACCCAACGAAGGAATTAATGAATAAATTTCCGTAGTTATCTCATCACCCTCCTCTACATTGATGACATTTCCGACAACTCTTATCTGTCCACTGAATGCGTTAGAAAATACATACCCATTCCCCTTTTCTACTTCGATTATAGGTGTATAATCTGATGGATATTCTAGAGTGTAATCCCCTCCAATAGTTACAGTTTCTCCATATCCTAATGAACTAACATAAACTTCATCTAAAATCAAAATATTTCCATCATTATCTTGCACATACAATCGAACAGTTATTTCATTGACAGGATATCCATCATTGATTAAATTACACGATCCCACTACACTTTGACCCTGAATCATAGAAAATCTATTCCAATTCCATTGTTCTACATCTAGATTCGTTTCAGTATATCGCATTTCTATCGGCACTTGCACGACATCATTTGTGGATTCTTGAATTATGTTTATATTCACTATAGAACTATAATCTAATGGTTCATCATGAGGTATAATTACAAATCTTATTTCATTAGTTTGTCCTTCTAGTACCTTCACATTCTTAGGTCCTTCTATCGCTTTAATAAATTCATTTTCATATTCAGTAGTTATTTCAAAGTATTCGTCGAAATAGCCATAGTTAGTTAATTCTAAATCAATGTAATGCATTTCGGTATCAATGAATTCAATTTCATCATTTATCGCCCATACATCAAAATCATGTTCTTCTGTAGATATTAAACTAAAGATTTGAAAAATCGCACCCTCTTCGGACATAATCGTTACATCTTCTTCTATTCCCTCTATTCCTAATACGTAATATTCATCTACAGTCTGTACACTGGTGTATTCCGGTTCAAATTCTAATTTTTCAAATTCGTCCGTTTCAATAATCATTTCCACTTTATCATAATCTACATCAATAACATATTCTTCATTTTCAGCTAGTACAACAACTTCAGCATCTCCTGTTGTTTTATGTTGATGTGAGTAAGCTATCAGTATATTGTCCTCATAATAAAATACAGTTTCTGCTATGATCCAAGCTTTAAAATTACAGGCATAGATTCCAGGCTCACTAACATCTATGTTGAAAGTTATAAGGGATTTTTCATTTTCTTCTAGATATACGCTACTTTCGTGATACTGTTGTAAAATTCCATTCCGCGTAACTTCTAATATGAATGTAATATTATTCAAATTTTGAGTATACGTGCCTTTATTCTCCACCATTATGTCTAATTCAACAACGTCTTTATCGTCGATATTATGTATCGTTTCATAACTAAATCCAAGGTCATGTTTTTCCCTGTAATATGTATATCCAATTCCGCTTATTTCAAATTCAGTGTTCTCGTCCGCATTATTCAGAGATATAGAAATTCTAAAATAAATCGATAATGGCTCATCATCATGCGTTGCTTGAGGTATTTCAAAGTATATTGTACCTGTACTTTCATTTGGTTCAATTTCAGATATCAATGTCCAATCACCACTATACATATTGGGTGGTGGCCTATAGTTCGATGAATATTCAAGAAGCGCTATCTGCTCATCTGTAAACGTAGATAAATATTCTAAAAATAATTGACTTGCCCAGTCACTTTTTTCAGTAGCAGGTCCAAATACAATACTCAACATAGAATCAGTTTCTTCGTGATTAACTAATTTTATTACTTCTCCATTCTCTAAAGTACCATACTCCCACCACGCATTATCATCTCTTTCATCTAAATCAATCCCCCTATACTCATTCAAATTAAATTCTTCACAATCATAAAATAAATATTCTCTAACGTAGACGCCTTCTACCGTATCTCCATTCAATCCTTCTATATGAATGTCTATTATGACTTCCAATGGTCCCGAACTCTGAACATTAATATTTTGCTCATAATTATATTCTTCATTCTCTCCAAGTGTGAATTCTAAATTTTCACAAATACTTTCAGTAATTTGTTCATTTAGACACAATATAGAGATTCCAACATTAAACTCTCCAGTAGCTTCATAGGGGTTAGTGAAGATCAAATTTATGGTGTTATTGGTTCCTGCTGTGTAATGTTCAAAATCAAGGTTTTTTACATAGGATTCGATATCGTCATCGAACCCTGAATCTTCACTAACACCCGTGCCAGCGGATGCAAGCAGTACCCCGTAAATGAACGCAACCAGCAAAAAAAAGCGGGGTACTCTTGCATCCATGGACTTTTGACAATACTATACATATATTAATACTTTTAGTACAATTTTTGACAATAATAGGTCATTTTAATACTATTTTTTAATACATTTCATAAATATTATTTATTTTACTTTATTTATTCTTTATATTTTTTTCAGTATTTATTTCAGAAATTACGTTTCCTAATAGCAAAGCACCCCCTCCCAGGAAAAGCCAGAGTGTTATTTCTGTCATTCCGTACATTATAGATATCATCGTTGCCCAAACAGGTTCAAGAGCAAACAATATCGCAGCTCTTACGGGGTTGAGATCCTTTTGAAAATAATTTACTAAGCCCAATGCCAATAGCGTCCCCAATATGGAACACAATAATAACGGTACCAAGAACGGCATCCCGTATACAAAATTCAAATCTATAATTGTTTTTTCAGTACTATATGAATATATGAATATTAGCCCCCCGCCTAATGCAGCTATAGATATAGATGTCATAGTAACTCCTAATGGTGACATTATCTTCGTAATTCTATCTGTCGCTACTATGTGAAATCCAAAGATTAATGCACACATAACTGTAAACCATTCAGCTTTACCAAATTCTATCTGAGGTGGTCCTTGCATATATCCTGCTCCAAAAGTAGCCAATATTACACCAAAAGCTAAGGGTTTGCTAATCATTTTTTTGTTCAGAATGCTAACAATTATGGCCGTAAAAATAACATACAAACTCGTTAGAAATGCAGATACTGCAGGATCTATTTCTTCGAGTGCGTGCATTTGAAATAAAAATCCCCCTAACACTAGCATTGCTAATATTCCGCCACCCTTCCATACTTCTACGGATTTCAATTCCTTTCTCACATTAGGAATCAATAACGGCATCAATATTGCAGCTATTCCAAATCTTAAAGTTATGAATAAGCTAACTACAGTCATAGTCCCACCATCTTCTACATATTTGGACGGTGTTTCTTCAGTACCCAGTGCAAAATTAAGGGCTTCTTTCATCCATACAAAGGTCCAACCCCAAATCACAGTTACAACGAATAACGCAACTGCTGCTTTCGAACTTTTATTCACTATACTGGTTAAGCCACGTAATTTTTAGCTCTTTAGCTTAGGCGTTTTAGCTCTTCTACACTTCTAGCTTCGTCAAAGAATATCTGCTCTAAAGCATCGTACATTTCATCATCATCTTTAATCATATTCAAAACTTCTTGATAACTTTCTGCAGCATACTGTTCCGTTTTCATAGCTTCTTTGAGCATTACTTTGTAATCTGTAGTATGTAGTATTTCAGTCGAATCTCTTTCAGTTACAGCTTCACCATCTAGTTTCACTATTGCTGCACGTACGATATCTCCATGTCCATGCGATTCAGTCGCTTCTGCTTCAAAATGGGCTTTAAGTTGCAATCTATGTATTCCAGTTACATATGCTGCATAATGCGAATACATTGTAGCGGCTCTAAACTCCCATCCCAAACATCCATTCAATTTTTTTATTATTTCTTCCATTTTTTACTCCTTTCAGACTACGCCTTGATCTATCATTGCATTTGCTACTTTTAGGAATCCAGCAACATTCGCACCCATTATTAAATTTCCAGGTTGGCCATATTTTTCAGACGTTTCTGAACATATTCTATATATTTCAATCATTATTTGTTGTAATTTTGCGTCTACTTCTTCTGCTGTCCAATTTTCAAATGCTGCATTCTGACTCATTTCAAGTGCAGAAGTTGCAACACCTCCAGCATTCACAGCCTTTGCAGGTCCAAACATAATTCCAGCTTCTTCAAATATTTCTACAGCTTCTGGAGTAGATGGCATATTCGCGCCTTCAACTACTGCTTTACAACCGTTTTTAGCTAACATTTCCGCATCTTTCTTTTCTATTTCATTTTGAGTAGCGCTTGGTAATGCTATATCACATTTAATGCCCCATGGTCGTGCACCTTTCTCATAAGTTACACCATCAAAGTTTTCCGCATATTCTCTGATTCTACCTCTTTGATTATTTTTCAAATCCATAATCCAAGCTAATTTTTCTTCATCAATTCCAGCAGGATCATGTACAAAACCACCAGAGTCAGATAAAGTGACTACTTTGCCTCCCATCTGTATAAGTTTTTCAGTACAATATTGTGCAACGTTTCCGCTTCCTGAAACTGTACATATCTTTCCTTCGATACTATCTCCGTTACCTTCCATCATCTCTTTTAGGAAATATACTTGCCCATAACCGGTAGCTTCAGGTCTAATCAGAGACCCTCCCCATCCGTAGCTCTTTCCAGTTATGACGCCTTCCCATGATTTGGTTAAACGCTTGTATTGTCCAAATAAATATCCAATTTCTCTTCCACCTACTCCTATATCTCCTGCAGGCACATCAATATTTGCACCGATATGACGATATAATTCATTCATAAATGATTGACAAAATCTCATTATTTCTCCATCAGTTTTACCCTTAGGATCGAAGTCACTTCCACCCTTTCCACCACCAATAGGTCTTCCAGTCAATGCATTTTTGAAAATCTGTTCAAAACCTAAGAATTTTATTATGCTAAGGTTTACACTTGGATGGAATCTTAATCCGCCTTTGTAAGGGCCGATAGAATTGTTAAATTGTACTCTCATTCCTCTATTTACTCTAGCATTGCCATTGTCATCTACCCATGGAACTTTAAACGAAATTATTCGATCAGGTTCAACCATTCTTTCTAAAATTCCAGCTTGACGATATTCTGAATGTATTTTGAGTACAGGTTCTATAGTTTCCATTACTTCCCATACTGCTTGATGAAACTCTTTCTGCTCAGGGTCTCGTCTTTTGACCTGTTCAAACACTTCTTCTACGTAGCTCATCAGAATACCTTTTTGACTAGATTATAGTCACATTTCCCGGTTTTTAGG
>MIZB01000263.1_pt1 | contig 14179 bp, 13 predicted proteins | sample 888171 | NCBI WGS metagenome assembly MIZB01 (sample SAMN05440186, study PRJNA335308) | marine metagenome | isolation source: marine water
ATTTAAATAAAAGGTTACAAAATAGAGAAAAAAAAATTGCTGAAATATTTAATTTAGAATTATCTTGCCCTTACTTATCAGATATTGTAGTCAAAGCAGCCAATTCATTTAGTGAAAAAGAACGTATAGGCGACGTTGGGAAAGTTCCACTCAGGTTGGCTGCAAAAAAACTCGGGTTACCTGAAGAAATTGCAGATAGAAAAAAGAAGGCTGCCCAATATGGGAGTGGAAGTCAAAAGGCGATACGTAAAATTATGAAACACAAGATTGAAATTGAAATAGTATTCGATTCAGAAAATATTGCAGAATCTGTAGCAAAATCTACTGAACCTGAAAATAAAGGCTGGGTGGAAACAAGCGTTATTGATAACAAAATAAAAGCTATTGTTAAAGCTGAAAGCTTAGGTAGTTTAAGAGAAGCTGCTGAAGATTTTATGGCCTGTATTTCAGTTGCTGAAAAAATAGCTAATCAATAGGAAAACTAACAAAGACAGACCTTTGTGGTATTTCATGAGTCAAACTTATGCTGACATGCTATCAAAAGTAAAAAGTTTCCATGACAAACATGACTTTAGTAAAAAAGAAAATAATGGCCATGACATGGCTTATCGAATCTTATTAACTATAGAAGAATTGGGAGAATTGGCTGAATGTTTTACAAAAGGAAAACCTCATTCTGAAAAAGCTGAAGAACTAGCAGATATCTTAATTTTAATAATAGGTCATGCTATTGCAATGGATGTCGATTTAGAAGCGGCATTTGATGATAAAATGAAAGAAATTATGACCCGCCCTGCCATAAAAGGTGAATTTGGAATTAGAGTTACTAAATATCAGCAAGAATAGCTTGGAAAATACTAAATATCATACTCTTTATGTTCAGAACGTGTCTCTACCAAAAGATAACAAAGATTCAATTGCTGAACCTGTAAAAGGTCTCGAAGGTATCGTCGCAGCTGATACTAAACTAAGCTCTGTTAATGGTGAAAAAGGAATCTTAAGATATTGTGGATACAATATTGATGACTTAGCATTTGATACTACTTTTGAAGAAACTATTTGCCTACTTTATGATACTGAATTACCAAATAAAGAACGTCTAGATGAAATGACGCAAAGAATAGGTGAAGCAAGAGTACTTCCCAAAGAAGTAATCAAAGTAATTACCGAATTATCTGGAAAGACTTCTCCAATGAGCACATTGAGAACTGTAGTCTCAAGCTTGGGGCACTTTGAGAAGAATGTTCCCCTAAATGATTTACCTCCTAAAGCTTTACGTTTAGTTGGACAAATATCTACTGCAGTTGCAATTATACATAGATTAAGAGAAGGACTACCATTAATCGAAGCCGATCCAAGTCGAGGTCACGCTGAAGACTTTCTAAGAATGCTACATGGAAAAGAACCAACCAACATCCAAATTCAGGCATTAAATCTTTATCTTATTTTGTTAGCTGACCACGGTTTTAACGCATCTACATTTTCAGCTAGAGTCACTGCAGGAACATTAGCAAATATGCACTCAGCAATAACTTCAGCAGTAGGAACACTTAGTGGACCATTGCACGGGGGAGCAAATGAGAAAGCTATGGAGATGATTATTGAAGTTGGAAAAAAAGAAAATGCTTCTGCATTTATCGAAAATGCATTAAATACCAAGCAAAAAATAATGGGATTTGGACATCGTGTTTATAAGGTAGATGATGCACGAAAACCACACCTGAAAGGCATGGCTAAAAAACTCTGGGAAGAAAGAGGAGATATGGAACTTTTTAATGTTTCAGAAGAAATCGAAAAGCAGGTAAAAACAAGAAAGCCTATTATCACAAATGTTGATTTTTATTCAGCACCACTTCTATACGGACTTGATATTCCTACCGATTTATTCACTCCACTTTTTGCAATGTCAAGAGTTGCAGGTTGGACTGCACATGTTTTAGAACAATACAAAAATAATAGATTAATTAGACCAAGAGCAAGATATGTTGGAACTATAGATAGAACTTTTAGACCTATAGAACAAAGATAAATTATACAAAGATATTAAAACTAGTGCATTTCTCATCAGTGCATATGATTTCTATCGAAGAAGCTAGAGAAGCAATTCGGAACGATGAAATTGTAATTTATCCAACGGACACAGTTCTAGGTATGGGATGTAACCCGTTTAGTCAGAAGGCAGTGGACAAGCTCTTTGAAATGAAAGGAAAAAAAAGTAATGGTCTTAGTATTATGCTAAATAATACTACTGAAATTTATGATTATGGTATAGTAAATAAAAAATATGAAAATATTATTTCTAATTTTTTGCCAGGCCCCATTACACTGATAATGAAGTCGAAAAAAAAATTTGCAGAAGGAGTTACTAGAAATGAAAATATTGCAATCAGAATACCTTTGAATAAAACCTCCAATGATTTAGCAAAGAATATTCCTGTAATAACTACTAGTGCAAACATTCACGGAAAAGATATTGCCAAAGACATAAGCGAAGCAAAGATTATATTTGGAAATAATTGTTATTACTTAGAAGGAGAAAAGCCAACTGGAATCGAATCTACAATTCTTGACATATCAAGAGATAAGCCTGAAGTAATACGTATTGGTGCTTTATACTCAAGTATCCTGGAGGAAATGCTTGAATCCTGAAGAAATAAAAAAATGGAGAGAAGCCGGTAACCTAGCTAGTGAAGCTTTACAATTTGGAAAAGGTATAATTAAAGCAAAAATGTCTATGCTAGACATAACTGAAGAAATTGAAAATTTTGTAAGAGACAAGGGTGGAGAACTAGCATTCCCAACTAATTTAGCAATTAACAATGTTGGAGCTCATTGGACTCCATCGAGTAAAAGTAAAGATGTTTTTTGTGAGGGTGATTTGGTCAAACTTGATGTTGGAGTACATATTGACGGATACATTGGAGATAATGCATTAACTATTGAGATTGGAAGTGAAAATTATAAAAAAATGATAGAAGCTTCACGTGAAGCACTCAACAAAGCTGTAGAAATTGCATCAGCAGGTATTGGTGTTGGTGTTATTGGCCATGCAGTACAAGAAACAATAGAAAAATATGGATATCGACCCATTGCTAATTTGACAGGGCATAGAATAAAGCGATACAATTTACATAGTGGTGTTTCAATCCCTAGCGTAGGAGAAAGGGGCGGACCTGTTCTAAAAACTGGAGATATAATCGCAATAGAACCATTTGTAACTGATGGAGCTGGAAGAGTAGGAGGGAAGAGGAATTCCAATATATACCATCTGAGACAAGTACGCAACATTCGTGATGAAAAAGCTACGGAATTGATGATAGAAATAAGAGACAGGTACAAAGGATTACCATTTGCAGAAAGGTGGTTACATACATTTCAAGATGATGCGACAAAAAATTTGCAGAAACTAATTAGAGCCGGGATAGTTTCCTACTATCCAGTCTTGGATGAATTGGGGAAAGGAATGGTGGCTCAATCTGAACATACAATAATGATAACCAGTAGTGGGAATGAGGTTTTGACTAAATGAAGGACTCTGAACTAAAAAAAAGATTAGACAAAGTCATTAGATCACCAATGTTGCAAATAAATTTTCTTGCAGCATTAACTGGAGCTTTAGCAGCTATCATAACTTGGATTTTTATAAATTTAAGTAATTTAATTAAAGAATTTTTCTATGGTGATAGCTTTGTTAATCATTCTCTAAGAGGAAGTGATAATGAATGGTTTATCATATTCATACCTGCTTTTGGTGGATTAATTGCAGGATTAATAATTGAATATGGTTCCAAAGATGCTAAGGGTGCTGGTGTACCCATAGTAATGGAAGCTGTAGCTGTTAAACAAGCTAGATTAAGTGCGAAAAAAGGTGTTGCTAAATTCTTTGCTTCTGCCGCAAGTATTGGCACTGGAATGTCACTAGGCCGTGTTGGACCAATGATTGTTATATCATCCACAATTGGGTCTGAGATTGGCCAAAGAACTGGAAAAACTGTAGAAGAAACAAGAACTATAATTGGATGTGGAGCTGCAAGTGCAATTACTGCTGCATTCAATGCTCCATTAGGTGGTGTTCTATTTGCAATTGAATTAATTCTAGCTGAATTAAAGACTAGATCATTCATTCCAATTGTGGTGGCTGCTGTGATAGCTACTACAGTAGGTAGAAGTTTAGCAGGAGATGTCGCTGCATTTGATAAAATACCACAATATACTCTTAGTTCACCAATTGAATATCCTTTCTATATTATTCTGGGTCTGATAGTTGGATTGGCTGCTTCCATTTTTATAAAATTGATGAACTATGTTGAAGATAATATTGAAAAAATAAAGGTAATTCCTGTTCCATTTAGGACTTGTTTGGGAGGATTATGTGTTGGACTAATTGCTCTTTCTTTTCCACATGTATTAGGAAATGGATTTGATGTTACTTCTGATTTAATCTCATTAGATTCAGATGATTCTGAAGGACTTATAATTGGAAATAGTTTTCCAGAAAATACTGATATCAGTTCTGGAATAAGCAGTTTATTAATTTTTATATTGTCAATTATGGCATTGAAGATAATTGCTACATCCATCTCAATAGGGAGTGGGGGGTCTGGAGGTATATTCACTCCCAGTTTGTTCATTGGAGCTGCAATTGGAGCTGGCTTGGGTTTAATTCTATACGATATAGGAATTGTAAGTCATCCTGGAGCATTTGCACTCGTTGGAATGGCTGCCTTCGTAGCTTCGACGACTCGGGCAACTTTAACTGCAATTGTACTATTATTTGAAATGACTGCCACCTACGAAATTATACTTCCATTAATGTTGTCATGTGTTGTAGCCGATGCAGTATGCTATGTAATATCTGAACATTCTTTTTACACTTCTAAACTCGCTAAAAGAGGTATCAATGTTGATTTGGGAGCTGGACAAGATCTCATGCGGATGATTGAAGTCAAAGAAGCCATGTCCGAAGAAGTATTGACAATTAAACCTGAACAACCTTTGGAATTAGCTTTACAAATTATAGAAGATACTGGGCACATGAGCTTACCTGTCTTAAATGATAATGATGAATTATACGGAATAATTACATGGTCAGACATACATGAAGCTGCAATAAGACATGAAAGACACTTAACTGTTCGTGATTATTGTGTAACTGATTTGATTACTATTACTAAGCATGAAACTCTTGCTCAAGCACTAGATTATTTGAGTTATAAAGAAATTAGTCATTTGCCAGTTGTTAGCCAAGCCGACAGTAAGAATTTGATTGGAATAATAACTAAAGGGGATATCATAAAAGCTTACAATAGGCACAGATTAGGTAATAAAAAGACCAGTTGGCAAGAATAATTGGAGTGAAACAAGCTTTTAATTGATTAGGATAAATACAGAATAATGTCACCAGATGATAAAGGGTCTGAAATAACGCTTGGAAATGGTTCTTCGAATAGAAGAGCAAAGAGTTCTCCAACACTTTTTAGTCTCTTTGAAAAAGTGGTAGACATCGTTAAAAAATATTGGTAAAAAAATGGGTTGGTTCGGCGGAAAGAAAAAAGCAAAAAGAAGACCTCCAGTTCTGGAACCTGTAGGCGTACCTGCAGTTCAGGCTGCACCAGTGGCACAACCTGCCGCAGCGAATCAAGGGATTCCAGCAGTTCAGGCCGCACCAGCTGCAATTCAGCCAGTACCGGCAGTACAACCTGTTGTAGAAATCGCACCAGTTGGAGTCGCAGCTGATAGTAATGTGATGGTCTCTGCAGACCCTATCCCTGCACCTACTACACCAAGTGCTACAGGATGGGCTAAGAAAAGTGAAAAACCATTAATGGACATCCACAAGAGATTAGATCACATGATGGACTCAAAAGGGAAAAGTCTAGAAGATAGATACAAAGACCGATTTGGAGATATGTTACCTGAATCCGTTGCAACTGATTCAGCTCGTAAGGAATATAATGAAAATAAGTCTAAAGAAAACGATAAACCTAGTATTGTCTTTAAACCTAGATCAAAACTTAAACTTACACCAAAGAATAAAAGTAAACCAGTAATTGAAAAAAAGGCTGATATTGAAACTGTAAAAGAAACAAAAACCAACTCTGATAGTATTGGAAGTAAAATCGGAGGTGGATTAAAATCAGGAGGAGCAAAAACTAAATCTGCAATTGGTAGTGCCGGAGCTGCAGTAGGGCGTGGAGCTGGAGCAGTCAAATCAGGTATTGGACGAGGTGCTGGAGCTGTGAAATCCGGAATTGGAAGTGGAGCATCCCGAATTATGGGATTATTCAAAAAAAATGAAGATAAAAAAATATCTAAGAAAAAAGCTTCTAAGCCAACTAAAGCTAAGGAAAATAAAATAAATTATAGTTCAATGAAAATAGCTGAACTAAAGGCTGAACTAAAGAAAAAAGGATTAAAAACTTCAGGCAAAAAAGCCGAATTAATTAAAAGATTGAAATAATTTATCTGTGAGTAATAATGCTCACAATATCTTGATCTTTAACATTGTGATTTAAACCCACTGTTTGACCTGGGAATTTTGCTGAAGGTCCCCAAACTTGAGAGTAACGGAACTTACGCTTAAAATCTCGATGTAATCGTTGACATATTTCAACTATAGTTGTTCCCTTTCTAACAACCATGGGTTCTTTGAGATCTGCCTTTTCACCTTGAGGCTTCATAAATATAGATATAAAATCTAACGAATCATAAATCTGTTTTTTTAATTCTTTAATTCCTTTACCTAATGGAGCTGCCACTTCTATTATCTTCTTATTACTACACAATTCTCTAACGATTGGTACTTGCTCTTTTTCAATCATATCAACCTTTGTAATTACATCAAATGAAGGGACATAAACTCTAGTTTTAGCTAAAATATCAACTAAATCATCAATTGATATTATTTCTCTCAAAACTACTTGGGCATTTACTATACCATATTCTCTAACAATTGTCTTAATTGCTTCTTCTTCAAGATCCTGACCGACTGTAGAAATTACCTCAATACCTCCAATCCCTGTCTTTGAAACACTACCATTTGGAGGGCGCCCATTTAGGCGAACACCTGAATCAAATAATTCTTTAAGAATAACATGAGGTGCTGGTTCAACGGCGTCAATTACATGTATTATCAAATCTGCTGAACGTATAACAGATAGAACTTCTTTACCGCGGCCAGCACCTCTTGCAGCACCTTCAATTAAACCAGGTAAATCTAGAATTTGAATATTTGCATCCTTATATTTTAAAACACCTGGAACTACATCCAAAGTAGTAAATGCATAAGAACCAGTTTCACTATCTGCATCCGTAAGACAATTAAGTAAAGTGGACTTACCAACACTAGGTAATCCAACTAAAGCAACTGTAGCATCTCCTGCTTTACGAACACCATAACCACTTCCTTTTGGACCTGATGAACTAACTACTACTTCCTCTCTCAGTTGTGCTAGTTTTGCTTTTAATTTACCAATATGATGCTGAGTCGCTTTATTGTACTTAGTATTTCCAATTTCCTCCTCAATTTCAGCAATCTTATCAGTAAGAGACATAAAACTTCAGGTTTAAGGGGGGATTAAACGTATTGAGTTGACATCAACTATAATATTACACCACTATTTCAGATATTATGAAATATCCTTGGAATAAGAAAGGAAAAGAAGAGATATCTGATGAAAGCGAAGCCATTGATAGTGAGGAAGACAATACAGTATGGGATAATGACGACCCAAGAGCAATTTTATTGAATATTCTCAAGCTTGAAGGATACAAAATGGATTCAGGAGAATTATTTAATGCCTATAGAGAAGCATCTGGGGAAAAGAAAAGTTCGGACATAATGGAATCATTTAAGAAAGGTCTTGATCAACTTTCTGAAATTGGAAAAATCCGATCAGATAGCAATGGAAATATTATGACTACTCAAGATTACGATAGAGAAAAATCTCAAGCTACAGATAAAGAAGAAAAGGTTACAGATGAAACTGAAGAAATAGTAGAGGATTCACAAGAAGTTATGGATGTTGAAGAAGAAAATGAACCTAATAATGGTAATACTGAAACAAATTCTGATGATTTAGAATCTATTATTAAATTAAAAGAAGAAACCGATTCATGGTTAATTGAAAAACTAAAGAATAATAGCTCTAATAATAATGAAACTGAATTAAGAGAAGAAATTAAAGAACTAAGACTGCGAATAGAAAAATTGGAAAGTGTAATAAAGAACATTACAAAAGCATTTGAATAATGGTAGTTAAAGAGAAAAAAGGAAGGAAAAGATACATCCTCTTTAAGCATTCAAATAAAGGTCCAAAAAGTAGTTTAATTAAGTTTTTTAGAAAGAAAATTGGAAATTTAGAAGCTAAAATAAAGTGTAAACTGATTAAGTCTGATATTGAGGAAGGAATTGTAAGAGTTGACCACACATTATCAGAAATCTCAAGAAAAATAATGAATGATGAAAGTGGAGAACTTAAAATTATTACAATAAAAACAAGTGGAACAATAAAAGGCTTGAAAAATATCTAGAGCAACCATTAATTATGGGACTAGCACTGAATAAATTAATGGATGACAAAAATGATTCTGAAGGATGGGAAGAAACCCAATACGAATCTTTGGATTGGGGAGGTGAAGAAGATAATGGAAATAATTCTGTTTCATTATATCCTACTACCAGTAAGCCATCTCAAGCCGCTATAGCTTTACTTATTGCCGGATTCATACTGTTAGGAACTGCTACAACAATGAATGGAATATTGAGTGATAGTGAAAAAATACAAGGCGTTACTATAAAGTATAATGAAGTAATGGATGAAATGGGTATTCAGGTCGATCAAGAAGATAATGAAATTGATGAATCATTTGTTCGTCAAGTGTTAAAATTTGGAATGTTTTGGGAATTAATCTGTGCCATTCTTACATTTGTTGCAAGTGCATTATTAATGATGAGACAGAATTATAATATTGTATTAATTGGATGTGCGGCAGCAATTATTGGTCTTGGGGGCTTATTACTATCAACATTGTTTGGAGCAATAGCCTTGTATCTAACTTTTCAAAGTAAACCTGAATTTGGTATAAATGATCAAGATGAGAGCTGGTGAGGTTGTTATCTGAACTATTAGACTATCTAAAAATTAAAGAATTATATCCTCCACAAAAAGAGGCTGTTGCTCTTGTTGAAAAGGGAGATTCAGTGTTGATGTCAGTTCCGACTGCAGCTGGCAAAACCTTAGTTGCATATTCGGCATTAATAAGAGCTGTAAAAGCTAAGAAAAAAGGAATTTATCTTGTGCCATTGCGAGCATTAGCATGGGAAAAAGTAAGTGAGTTAAAAGACATATGTAAAAATATACTAAATGGTGCAAAAATAGGAGTCTCTGTCGGAGACTACGACAAAGCTAGAGGATTATCAAAGTATGACATTATAGTTTCAACCTCTGAAAGAGCAGATTCCTTAATTCGACATAATCCTTCGTGGTTATCTGAAGTGGAATGCTTAGTATCAGATGAAATACACTTGCTTAATGATTCAGGAAGAGGACCCACACTCGAAATAACACTTTCTAAATTTAGAGAAATAAATCCAAATATACAAATTATAGGACTTTCTGCTACAGTTTCTAATTCTAAAGAAATAGCAGATTGGTTAGATGCAAAATTAGTTGAGAGTAATTTTAGACCAGTACCTCTCAGAAAAGGAATTTCACTGGACGGAACTGTTGAATGGGAAGATGGTGAAAAAAAGTACATGGGTTTGGATGGTGTTGAAGGAATTGCAATTGATAATTTACCTGAACAATGTTTAGTATTTGTTGGAACACGAAGATCTGCAGAAGCTCAAGCAAAAAAATTGAGCCGAATGGTAGGCGGGAAATTGGATGAAAAACAAAAAAAAGAATTAGAGAAATTTGCAGAACAAATACAAAAGAATGCCGATGAAATCACTTCCGTTGATTCTAATTTATCAAAATTAATTGCAAATGGTGTAGCCTACCACCATGCTGGATTGACAAATAGACAGAGACAAATAATTGAAACTGCATTTAAAAAAAAATCATTGAAAGCACTGTGTGCAACCCCAACTTTAGCAGCTGGAGTGAATTTACCTGCTAGAAGAGTTATTATCAGAGATTTAAGCCGTTGGGATTCTTCTTTTCAATCCAATCAACCATTACCGGTCTTAGAAGTCCAGCAAATGCTAGGAAGGGCTGGAAGGCCTGGTTTTGATGTTGATGGACAAGGAGTGTTAATTGCTAAAAAAAGAGAACAAGTCGAATCTTTTACAGAACGCTATTTTGAAGGGGAAACTGAACCTGTAATTTCAAGATTGGGTAGTGAACCTGCATTAAGAACTCATCTTTTATCATTAATTACTTCTGGAACAATTAATACAAGAGAGGGACTTCATAAATTCCTTGAAAAAACACTATTTGGAGCACAAGGTGAACTATGGAGGACACAGCATAGACTCAATAAAGTTCTTGATTTCTTAGATGAAGAAAAACTGATTAATATTGAAGGTAAGAAAAATAATGAATTTCAACCGGCCAATGAAGTAATGGAAGAAAAATTAAAACCTACTGCTTTTGGAAGGAAAGTATCTCAATTGTATATTGATCCTCTATCAGGAGTAATAATTAGGAATGCACTCGAATCAGACGTTGAAGCAAATTCACTGGGTTTATTGCATGCACTTGCAAGAACACCAGATATCTATTCATTATACGTTAGAAAAAATGAAATGGAAACTTACCTAACACATCTCATGCAAATGGAAGGAGACCTAATGCTCCCGCCACCGGTAGAGCATGTGGAATTAGAATTCTATTTATGGGATTTAAAAACTGCTCTACTGATAATGGATTGGATTGAAGAAACACCTGAAGAACACCTACTAAAGCGATATTCTACAACACCAGGAGATATTAGAGCTAAAGTGGAAACTGCTGAATGGATACTTTACGCCATGAGTGAGCTGGCTGAACTTTTGTCGCCTTCTAACACTAAAATGATTACTGAATTAAGAATTAGGGTAAATAATGGAGTTAGAAAAGAATTATTACCTTTACTCGAAATTGATTCTATAGGAAGAGTTCGAGCAAGAGCTCTATTTAACGCTGGATTTACCAGTCAAAGTTCAATACGTGATGCAAGACCTTCTGAACTAAACAGTATTGTGGGAATTGGAACTAAATTAGCTGAAAAACTAGCAGGAAGAAAAGATTCTGAACAACTTCGTTTTGAGTTAGGCTAATTAACAGCACTCCTCTGGACATTAAATGGTTAGATTTGTCAAAGACCAGCCAGATGCATACATTTACAGCAGTTTTGGTTCTAGAATGTTTGTAGCTGGATTTCTATTGACTTTAGTTTTTGTTTTAGAAGCCGTTGCTGTATTCCTATACAGTGATTTTATCATTGAACTTGTGGGAAAGCGCTTTGACGTTTTAATGAATCTTCCCCTAATCAGTATGGTTTTAACAGGAATTATTTACATTACAACCATGTTTATGCCAATTGTTGGAGCAACTACCCTGATATCATTATTCGTAATAAAACGTACATATAAAAAATTAGAAAAATTGAATGTAAATAGTAAAAATTCACTAACTCTGATAATGATGGCTAGGATTGTTTTCATTGCGGCAGGATTGGCAACCTATGCCCCATTATTCATGGTCTTTGAAGCTATGATAAATAAATCGGTGCCCGTAAGTACAATAAACTACTTTCAAACTCAATACATGAGCATATTCTTTACCCTTCTAAGTCTTGGTTTATTTTTAACCTTAATATCGCCTATCGTACAACTTTATGGTAGAACAAAAAGCCGTTCACTAATTTTTTCAGGACTTTTAGCCTTCACACTGTGTGCTTCAATCATTTATCTAGCAAATGGAGACTGGAATATGTCAATTTTCAAACTAAAAGATAGCAGTGAATTCAAGAGCTCCTTCGCAACAGCAATGGGAACTGCCGGAATATGTATTTTAATCATCTTTTGGATTATATCAAATAATGCAAAATCAATACTCAAATATCAAAAATTACATTTCACAATGAAATTAGGTGAATAATGGAGTCTTGGGCTGAAAAATACAGACCAAATACTCTATCCGAAATTATAGGCAATACAAAAACCATATCTCAATTACAAAATTGGGCAGGATCTTGGGGTGAAAAAATGACGAAAAAAGGCGTCATATTGTCAGGACCTCCGGGGTGTGGTAAAACATCAGCTGCTATTGCATTGGCAAAGGATATGGGTTGGGAAATAATTGAACTGAATGCCTCTGATGCGCGTTCTGGAAATGTAATTGAAGGTACTGCCCTTAGGGCTGGCTTATTCCAAACCTTTGGAGCTAACGGCTTATCTGATAGAAATTTAATATTACTAGATGAAGCTGACAACTTGTACGAAAGAGCCCAGCAATCTAAAAATAAAACTAAAAATTATAGTGATAGAGGAGGGAAAAAAGCCATTTCTAAGACTCTGGAAATGACAAAACAACCTGTAATAATAACTGTGAATGATTTGTATAACCTGACCAAAGGTACTGGTGCTAAAATTAAGAGACTTGCCCTTACTCTGAAATTTCAACGACCGTCTGCAGTCTCAGTCTCAATGGTTCTAAACAAGGTTTGCGAAAAAGAGAATTTGAAAATAGATGAAGAAACCATTCGGTCAATGGCTGATTCAGCAAAAGGGGATTTGAGAGGAGCAATCAATGATTTACAATCTATATCTGAAGGTAATAAAGTAATAAACAAAGATGATTATGAAAAATTAGACTCGAGAGATAGGGAAAGTGAAATGTTTGATGCTCTGAACATCATTTTCAACAGTGACAATTATGTTGAGCCTAGAAAAGCTATATTTGATTTGCATGAACAACCAAGAGATGTAGCTACATGGATTAGTGATAATATTCCAATCGTATACAAACATCCTAATGACATTGAAAGAGCATACGATAGAGTAGCCTATGCAGATTTACTGCTAGCTCGGGTTTCTAAAACACAAAACTATGGACTTTGGGGATATGCTTCGGAAATGATGTCAAGTGGTGTAGCTTTAGCAAAATCACATCCAACAAGTGGAAGACGTTTACAATTTCCTTCATGGATAAGAAAAATGGGAGCTAGTCGCTTCAAACGTGCATACCGAAATTCGCTAGCCAAAAAAATAGGTGGAGTAACGCACTTATCAATTAAGGAATCAAAAATGGAGCAATTAGCAGTTATTTCTGCAGTTTGTAAAAGTGATGCATCTAAAGCCGCAAAAATCACAGGTAAAATGGATTTAAATGAAAATGAATTAGCTATTTTAATGGATATTGAGAAAAAAGATAAAAGAATCTCTCTGATTATGGAGGAATCACAACAGTATAGACAAGAAAGAGAGGTTGTAACATTAGACTATCGAGCCATAGAAATTGAAGAAAAAGAAGAAAAAGAGCCCACGAAAATCACACCAAAAAATGATAGTAAGCAAAAAAGCTTATTCGAATTCTAATTCCAACTTTTGTTGGTCTGAAACTCCCAAACGACTAGCTGCAACGCCCAGAAGACGTATCGGTTTACCAGGTTTCCAATTTTCATAAAGTAAAGATTTGGCTACTTTGTAGATATCTTCCGATTTATTTATTTCTCCAGGAACTGTTCTTTGACGTGTGATTGTTTTGAAATCAGACCAACGCAATTTGATTGTTACTGTACGTGCTGAACGTCCCATTTGACCTATGCTTTCGGAAACTTCTTTACATAATTCTTGTAATGCTAACTCCACCCTTTCTGCCTCCTTGATATCTACATCAAAAGTAGTCTCCGTTCCTTGCTGCTTAGCTATCCAAGGAGAAGGATCAACTGGCCGATTATCAATTCCTTTGGATTTATTTTTCAAATTAACGGAATATTGGCCAAATATTGGCTGTAATTTCTGAATATCTATAGAAACTAGATCCGAACATATTTGGATACCGAGGCCATTCAAAATAGATGCAGTTTTAGGGCCAATACCATAAATCTTACGAATTTTTAAAGGAGCTAAAAATTTAGATTCTGTGCCCGGTTCTACAATAGTAAAACCCTCTGGTTTGTCAAAATCAGAAGCTATTTTAGCTACTAATTTAGATGTTGCGAGACCTGCGGAAGCGGGTAAATTAGTTTC
>MIZB01000264.1_pt1 | contig 14037 bp, 20 predicted proteins | sample 888171 | NCBI WGS metagenome assembly MIZB01 (sample SAMN05440186, study PRJNA335308) | marine metagenome | isolation source: marine water
ACCCACTTTGTTTCGCTGCGAGGTGGAAGCCGCCCACACCTGCGAATAACTCGACAACAGAATTAGACATTATGCTAGTCAATTATCGTATAACAGGCCTACTTATGAAGCTTTGGATCGATTTTACTTACTGAATATGCTTCCAAACAGCTCTCAACGCCAAAGTATCTGCCAGTGCTCGATGCGCACCTTCCCACTCATAACCAATTATTTTGGTAGCATTAGTCAATGATTTCCATCTTGATTTATTGAACTCAGCAAACGCTCTCATTGCACATTTTATCTCAGCAGCATCTTCTAATTCTGGTAAAAATTTACTGTCAAAAGGAGAATTGTAGATTACCACTCTAGTATCTTTTACAGCATCTCTAATTTTATCCGATATTTGTGACTGAGTAGGAGCATGTCTAACATCAATTGGAGAAATGCCATGAACTCTTTCAGCTCCAGGCCAATTACTATGATAAACAGGTTTTACGAGAGTATTGACGATTGGTTTACCATCATCATCGATAATAGTAATCTCCACAATTTCGTCATCATCAGAAATGCCCGTTGTTTCGGTATCTAAGTAAACAGTTTTCATTATTTGTATAATTTCAAAGCTTCTTCAGTTTTCTCTTCAAAGCCTTTGGGCACTCCCCATTTTTTGACATAAAAATCAATTGGTATAGCGCCATTTCCTCTATCTACACCATAGTTTTGCTCATAAATGCCTTCGACAACAGGAGCAGGTCCTTCGTAATTTAGATACCAGTCTTCAGGTACATCCGGTCCGGTTTCTGTGTTATCAGCCCCCTTCACGTTTTGTTTTTCCATATTCTTTTTGGCAGTTCTTCCAAACAATTTTGACATTAGATGCATCAGGAAAGCGTACATAATAGTCCAGAAGAATATGGGTTTATACTAGTAAGTATTATCAAAAATTGTTTTTGAAACATAGTTATATACTAGCCAATCTTCGAATAATTATGGACACTATGGATTTACATCAAAATACGGCATCAGTTTTGCCTTTCAAGGGCTTTTGGATTCGTGTTGTAGCTTTCTTATTAGACTCTATAATACTTGGAATATTGGTGGTGACAACTTTTTTTGTTTTAACTTTTACAGCAGGCAGCCTTTTTGGAGAGGGAGCTGCAATTGGAACATTTGTTATCTTAATGGTGATTCTTATTTTTGCATTGTTGCTTTACAAACCATTGATGGAAGGATCAGAATATCAAGCCACTCTCGGCAAGTACGCTTTAGGGATGAAGATAGTCAATCAGAGAGGAGAAAGAATAACAATGACTGCTTCTTTTATCAGAACAATAGTTTATTTGTTACAAACTTCAATTCCTTTTATTCAGATGATTAGTTGGGTGGCCCTTCTGATGATCGGTTTTACAGAATACAAGCAAGGATTACATGATATTGCATCCGGTACGTATGTTGTACCATACCACTGGCAAGGTCCAGTACCGGTTGAAGATCAATTTGGCGCGTAATTCGAATTAGGTAAATTATGGCAGATATTAGAGACAAGCTTACTGGACCTTTACTAACCTTAGCAGTCATAGTTATGGTTTGTTTAATGTTAATGCTTATCCCTGCCATTATGGAGGGTAATATCCGAAACATACTAATTATTTTGGGACTTCTTTCCTTTGAATTTCTTCGATATCGACACTTCAAGGACGAGAAAAATATCTAAGCTTAATTGGACCTGTAGAAAAGTAAAAATTTTAGGAAATTGATATATAACACAAGAGAGCAATATGGCTATGAACAAGGGATACTTGTTGACAATTTGCTTGCTTTTCGCCTCCTTTACAGGATGTGTGGGTGACCAGACTGAAGAAATTGAAAGGCTAAACGACGAAATTGAAGAATTAAAAGCACTTCTTCCTTATCAACCTAAAACAAAAGATGCACTTAGGATTGCTGTTGATAAGTGGACCGCTAATCCTGGAAATGGAAATCATCTCTATGGTCACATTAGTGCCTGGGATACTTCATTGATTAATGACATGTCATACTTATTTTATGATAAACCGACATTTAATGAGAATATTTCAGCTTGGGATGTTTCAAGTGCAACTGAGATGGGGAGCATGTTTAATGGAGCTACCAGTTTCAATGGTGATCTCTCCGGCTGGGATGTTTCAAGCGTAACTGATATGCGAGAAATGTTTAAGGGTGCTAATTTCAATGGTAATATTTCAAACTGGGATGTTTCAAGTGTAACATATATGGCCAGTATGTTTAATGGAGCTACCAGTTTCAATGGTGATATCTCCGGCTGGGATGTTTCAAGCGTAACAGATATGGGTGATATGTTTAATGGAGCTACCAGTTTCAATGGTACTATTTCAGCTTGGGATGTTTCAAGCGTAACAGATATGGGTGATATGTTTTATCGTTCTGTGAGTTTCGACCAGGATATTTCAGGTTGGGATGTTTCAAGCGTAACTGATATGGGTAATATGTTTAAGAGTGCTAATGTTTTATCAGATGACAACAGATGTACAATTCATACATCATTCAGTTCTAATGAAAATTGGCCATATGACTGGGAAAATTTTTGCAGCGATGAGTAAAGTGATATAATAGAATGAAACTATAGTAGAAATAGAAACATGAGTAAAATTGAAGAAAAATTAGCAGATAAGGCTGAACCAATCTTAGGTTTTAGGCCCTCTTCTAAAGTGAAAAGAGGACGAATTGGCATTATAATTAGCATAATTTGCTTGGTTTATGTATTTATAGAATTAATAAAATCTGGAGTAATTGACATATAATCGTCAAATCATCAAAATTTCTTTGTGAATATAGTTTATATACATACCACACTTTTTCAAATTAGAGGAAAGAATGAACGAAGACATACAAAAAGAAATGATGTTTGCATCTGGTGCTCTTGTTGCGTTTGCTGCCTTCTTAGTTATCGGCGGCATTTCAGAAATAGCAGATATGGCAATTTCAATAGGTGCATTTGCAGTAAGTTGGCTTGGAGTAAGTTATTTCATTAAAAATTACGGACCTGGCGGATCTTCCAAACAAGATTTGGAAAAGGAGTTTCAATGGTATGCAGGTTTGCTTGTTCTATTCCTTGCAATAATGACTTTAATTGGAAGAAGTGATCCAGAAGTAGAATTGACTGCTTCAGTCTATGGAATGTTTGTCTTCGGTTTTACTCTTATCTGGGTTGTCCGCAGCGTAGCTGTCAAATATTTCAGTTAATTATTTCCCACGACCATCAAGAGCAGCTATTACCATTGCTAAACCAGCGATGAATCGGCGATCAAAAGGATGTTCAGGAGGAATATTCACTACTAATTTTTTAATGATTGGATTAAATTTCTGACGCATTGTAATTGGCGCATTACTTCCAATTGTGGTTAGAGTATATTTCTTAGGTAAGATTCCAAAAAAGGTACGTCTAGCTAGGGCATAACCTAAGCTATCTTCTTCAAGTACTCCAATTAATGTACCTTCAGAATCCAATAATTCCCATCTTGTTCTCAAAATAGAGTTCCAGAATTTCTTTCGAACAGTTCCCAATAGAACTCCAGCCTTGGGATCGAAGATATCAAATCCACCCCATGCATCCACAAAATTTTTCTGTTTAATTACTAACCATTCATTATTATTATTTTCATCATCATAGATTCTAAGATCATCTTTAATTTTAAATCTTTTTTGGTCACAAAATCCATACAAATTATCTTGTTCATCCATTATTCTAAATTTGTTTCCAAATATTTTCAAGAATTTCTCTCTGATAAGATATTGATTTAACTCTAATAGTTTCGCCATATTTTTCTATTAGAATGTAATACATATAAATCTTTATCAAAATATTTTTGTGAAAATTCTTTATATATGTGAAACAAATCGAAGTTTAAGGCGATAAAATGAAAGACGACATGAAAGATTTTGTAGGATATCGAAAAGCTCGAACTCCGACAGTCAGCCAAGCACCAGCTTTTTCTTGGGGAAATTCCATGGAATCTGCAGTTTTTATCCTCAATACTGCGATTGTTTTATTGGGAGTAGTAATCAGTATTTCTTTAGCAGATTATACTGGAACTAGTGACGGCAGCTCAGTAATGTCTTTTTTCGGAAAGTGTTAATCAAGAATGAGTCGACTGGATGACTTAGACATCGCAATCTTATCTTTTGTTTCAGATTTTCCTAATTCAACCATAACTAGTTGCGCGAAGGAATTATACAATCCACAAGACACCGAAATATTACAGAAGAAAGATACCATGCTTCGTCATCGTTACAAAGGTTTAGTATCCGAAGATTTATTGATAAAATCTGCAGAAGAACGTAAAAGTACATACAAAATTAATAAAACTCGGATAAAATTTGGGAACGCCAAAGATCTTGGTACAAAAAAGATAATTCCGGATTATATCATCAATGATTTCTGTATCGCGATTTTTATGGATGATGGTTTTGTCGTCAAATCTTTAGATAAATTAGAACATAAATGGAGTTCTAGTAACTAAACTATCAAAATTATTTTGTGAAAATAGTTTATATACATACCACGGTTTTTCATAATTAGAGGAAAGCATGGCTGACGAACTTTTGGGAAGTAGCGAGATTGGACTGGCATTCATAATCGTTGGAATATTACTGTTCATAATAGAAGTATTTCAACCAGGATTCTTGATTGCTGTTCCTGGAACAGTCTTTATCGTATTAGGGGTCTTAATGTCCTTTAATTTAGATCTAGGATTGTGGATATTGCCGATTGGATTAGTAGTAGGTTTAGGCTCATTGTTTGGAACTATGAGACTTTACCAATCTTTAGCACCTCCAGACACACCTAGTGAAATGAGTATTGAAAGCGTCATTGGGAAATCCGGAATTGTAACTGAGGATGTTCAAGCTAATACAATGAATGGTAAAGCTAAGATTGGAAGAGAAGAATTCAGAGCAACATCTGACTCAGATATTCCAAAAGGTACAAAAGTGAAAGTTACTAATGCAGAGGGCATTACGGTTACAGTAATCCCTGAGGACTAAAGGAGAAAAAATGTTAGGAGAAATGTTAATTCTATTGTTGATTCTTGGTGCAGTAATCGTTGTCATTTTAATGACGACAATTGTCCAGGTTGAACAATACGAAACAGGAGTAGCGCTACGATTGGGTAAGTTTTACACAATGCTCAATCCAGGATGGAATTTTGTGATTCCACTTATTACACAAGTATTCAAAGTAGATCTTCGTATCCAAGTTCTTGACGTTCCACGTCAGGAAGTTATTACGAAAGATAATTCACCAACTATGGTGGATGCAGTCGTTTACTACAGAGTAGCAGATGGTAAGAAAGCAGTATTGAATGTGGCAAACTTCAGGGCAGCCATCGTCAATATGGCACAAACAACCCTCAGAGGAGTTGTTGGTGACATGGAATTGGATGAAATTTTCTCAAGCAGAGATAAAATTAATGCAATTCTAAGAGATAAATTAGATATTGAAACTGATCCTTGGGGCATAAAAGTTGACAATGTAGAGATTAGGGAAGTTGACCCATCTCCAAATGTAAAGGCTGCAATGGAAGAACAGACTTCAGCTGAGAGAGAGAGGAGAGCTGCAATTCTAAAAGCAGATGGTGAAAAGAGATCTGCAATTTTGTCAGCAGAAGGTGACAAACAATCTAGAATTCTAGAAGCAGAAGGTCTTAGACAAGCCAAAGTTTTGGAAGCTCAAGGTGAGCGAACCAAGACTATCTTGGAAAAGCAAGGTCAAGCACAAGGTTTGAGGATTACAGCAATGGGAGCCTCAACTCTTGATTCCAAAGCATTAACTGTTTTGAGTCTTGATTCGTTGAAAGCACTTGGTGCTGGACCTGCAACTAAATTCGTTATTCCATTCGAATTATCAAAGTTATTGGAAGGAGCTTCAGACTATGTCGGCTATTCCAGAAAGGCTGGAGATCGCCAGCTATCTGAAATTAAAGATGTAGAAAAAGCACTTGGAAAAGCTGATGATATTCTCGGAACAATACCAACCGCCGAAGAAATGAGTCAAGAAATTGACGCTATTAAGGAAGAAGTTGAAGAAGCAGCTCAAGCCGTTGCATCTGAAGGTATTAAGGACGATTATTCAGGCACAGAACCTCCAAGAGAACTTTAAAGACTAAAAACGTTCCCAATATATAGGAGCTAATTTGGGCACCTATAATGGAACCAATCGGCCATGAAGGACTAGGTCGTCTTCTAAAATTAGAAGATGGCCTGCATACTCCTCATGTTGTATTCAGTGCAGAGGATTTGACTGAGTCACCAGACTTGAGTTCAACCGGTACCATTAAAATCGGAAAAACATTTGATTTACCTCCAAGTCCACTAGGCTTAGATTCGGAAAAAGCTCCTTACTTGCAATTGTCTAAAAGTATTGCAGTTTTTGACAATGCATATTCTACTAATCCTAAGAAATTAGTAGAAATGGCAGCAGCTTTCAGAGCAGAAGCTAGTTACTCACGTTTACTATATGCCCCTGCAGTTGAACCTTCTCAAATGCCAGTATTGGCATATTTAGGAGTAGATATTTTTGATGATTTAAATGTTGAATTACGTAGTTCAACTGGTTGGGTTTTAGATAGTGGTGAATGGATTAAACAAAAAGAACAGATAGATGACTTATTTTCTCATAATCGTGCTGAATTAAGTCGCTGGATTCTAAAAATTAGAAATGCCATCGCAAATGGAAAATTAAGAGAATTAGTAGAAATTACTAGTTTACACAATCCTAGAGTTTCCCAAATATTATACCATTCAGCATCATTATTAATCGAAAAAGGCGCTAGAGTTCATTCTACAATAAGATCAAATGATTTGAGTTTGAACCATCCCGCAATTCTTGATTTTCAAAATAGATTATCAAATTATGAACCTCCAGCAAAGGAGATGGTATTGCTAATCCTTCCTTGTTCTGCACGAAAACCCTATTTCAAGAGTAGCAGTCACAAAAGATTTTACAATGCAATTAGAGAACTTGACAATCATTTAGCATTACATATTGTCTCAGTAACTTCACCTTTAGGATTAGTTCCTAGAGAATTAGAATTTTGTTATCCTGCAGCTCATTACGATATTGCAGTAACTGGAGCTTGGAGCGCATCTGAAGTTGAAATGCTCAGGGCTCAATTAGCTAAATTAGAACCTAAAAAACATTACACCAAAGCCATAGTTCATGCTGGTTCATCCTCTGAAATCATGACTGATTTGGTTAAAGAATTAGGAATTGATGTAGTCAATACTAGAGTTGATCGTCCATCTTCATATGAGGGACTAGATATTCTTCAAAACATTGCAAAAATGACATTGAAAGATATTCCTCATTTGAATACCAAAGATAGAGCCAAAGGAGAAGCCAAAGGTTTGGCAAGTTTCCAGTACGGAGAGAATGCAAATTTCCTAATTAATTCAGAAATTAGTGGTCGAATGCCTTACAAATTGAGATGTGGCGATTTGGCAGCAATGTCTCCTGTTGTCGGTGGATTTGGTTTAACTATGAATGGTGGAATTGAATATAGTAAACAAGGAGGTCCGATTGTTTTTGCAGAGACTTTCAAATTAGTTGGAGATTTATTTGCAGTTGGTGTAAATGCTTACGAAGGTGACTGGAATATTGGGGACCAAGTTGTAATTAAACAGAAAGATGTAGTAACTGCAGTTGGTATTGCTAAAATGACACCTGAAGAGATGATTTCAATGAATAGAGGAATTGCAGTGGAGGTTCGACATCATGCCTGAAGCTTTTGTTCCTTTGACTGATTTTGTTAATGAATCTAAGTCGATACCACGTGACCATCCATTAGACAAACCTGTAGCAAAATGGGTTGAAGAAGAAATTTTAGATGGAGAAGTCGTAGAAGCTGGTGTTGTAATTCTCAGAACTAGGGGTTGTTATTGGTCAATCAAGGAAGGATGTTCCATGTGTGGTTACTTCAACGATACAGTACCAGGTGGAGTTAGTGATGATATGCTCCGTGAGCAGTGGAAGAAAGTTAGACCAACACTCAGAGGAAAGAAATATGCTAAGATTTATACTTCAGGATCATTCATAGATCCGACTGAAGTTCCCTTTGAATTTGCCGATGAAGTAATGTCAGATATGTCTGATATGGGAATTGAAAAAGTTTTGATTGAATCATTACCTGAGTTTGTAAATCCTAAACATTTTGCATATACGAATGCACCTAAACTTGAAATTGCAATTGGATTAGAATCTTCAAATCCGGTTGTTTTAGATAAATCAGTTAACAAACGTCTACGATGGTCTCATTATGTCAAAGTGTGTAAACTTGCACGAGATAATGGTGCTGAAGTTAAGGCCTATATTCTGTTAAAACCACCTTATCTAAGTGAAAAAGAAGCAATTGAAGATGCAGTTCAATCAGCAATAGATACAGCTCCTCACGTTGATAAGATATCAATTAATCCTGTAAATGTTCAGAAAAATACAGTTATCGAAAAGATGTGGTTTAGAAATGAGTGGACAGCACCTTGGTTATGGTCTGTAGTTGAAGTTCTAAAGCGTTGTGAAGATTTGCCAGTTCGAGTTTATTCAGACCCTACCGGAGGAGGAACCCGTCGCGGAGCCCATAATTGTCATGATTGTAATAATAAAATTCTTGAAGCTCTGAAAAATCATCGTTTAGGTCTAGGAAACCTGATGGGACTGGATTGTGAATGCAGACCTCGCTGGGATTTCTTGACAAAGCAATCTTCACTGAGGAGAAATGGGGCTGAACCTCATGGATATCGCAGTGGTTTTACTGGCGGTAGACATTTTTAACAGGTCTAATCTGGAGTATCAATGGAAGTGTTAAGTTTACTTAGAGTAATTGCAGGTCTTGTGGTTGTTTTATTCCTTCCAGGTTATACTTTGATTCAAGCTATGTTTCCAAGGAGAGGAGAATTAGATGAAGAGTTTGATACACTCTACAGAGTAACTTTAGGGATGGCGATGTCGATTGCCGTAGTAATCTTAGTTGGATTCGTATTAGGTAACCCTGCACTTGGTAATGCACCTGAATGGGACGGTATATCTGATGGTGATAAAGGGTATTTTCAAACATTTTTTGTAACGACTTCATTAGTTGTTATTATTTTATTATTTTTTGGAGCTGGTTGGTATCGAGGAGCATATCCTTGGATGGCCAATATTCATCCATCTTTAGCACGGGCTGCGCCTGGATTACGCATAGAATCAGAATTAGCTGTTGCAGGAAAATACATTCCAGCTGAATTATTAGAATTACAAGGTTTGAAGCACGATCGAGATAATGTCAAGAAAAAGATGAAAGAAGCTGAACTTCGCAAGAAAACTGGAAGTTCAATGATGAAAAAGTATTATGATAAAAGAGAGAAGACATTGCTTGCAGATTTAGCAGATATTGATTATCGGATGGCTGAATTAGATGAGATGCTTAATCCACCAGGAGAAGGTGAAGGTCTTTCTGCAGATGTAACGCAAGATGAGCCTGAAACTTCAGATGATGAAAAAGATACTGAGGAATAGTTTTGGAATATAAGTTAGTAATTGTAGTCCGTACAGATTTAGGTATTTCTAAAGGAAAAATGGCAGCTCAAGTAGCTCACGCAGCAGTTAATTGTGCACTCAAATCTAAAAAATCGGATTCTTCAAATTTCAATAAATGGTTTAGTGACGGCCAGAAAAAAGTAGTTGTCAAATGTCAAAACGAATCAACTCTTAGAGAGTTACAACAACATGCCCGTGATGTTGGTTTAACTTCCAGTTTAGTAATAGATGCGGGACTTACAGAAGTTCCTCCTAGTACAATAACTTGTTTGGGAATTGGGCCTGCATCAGAATCTCAAGTAGATGAAATTACTGGAACTTACTCTCTTTTCTAAACCCAATTCTTTATTTATCAGGCGGTTATCGTAGAACTATGGGATTTTTCAAGAAGAAGGAAGAAAAGAAAAAATTCGATTATTCAGAAGATACTAAAGAATTGTTTGCAGAAAGAGATGCTTTTTATTCAGAAATGAGACAACGAATGGGAGGAGAAGCTTCTAATCCTGAAGTTGCAAAAGATTCAAATCTAGAAACATCAAGTAAGAAAGAAGATTTAGAGGATTTACTGGGTGGTGGAGATTTCAATCCTTATGTTAACAAAGAAGAAGGTGGAATGCCTGAGCAAACCAATGTTCCTGCAGCAGCACCTCCTGCACCAAGTAGCTCTTCGGCATTTTCTTGTCAATCATGTGGTAAAGAATTTCAAGAAAAATGGGGTAAATGTCCATCTTGCGGTGGAGAAATGAAGAAAGTTGCAGCTCCCGAACCAACTCCTGAATCTGTACCTGCTTTTACACCAGCAGCTTCAGAAATGTCAGAATCTTCTCCTGATTTAAGTTCCGGAGATCCTTTAGACGATTTATTAGGAGATTTTGGTTCAGGAACTACAGATAGTTCATCAGATGATACCGATGATACAGATGATACAGACGATATTCCGGATTCCAATATTCGTAATTCTGGTGATGATTTAGGGACTGACTTTGGAACTTCTCGTTCTAACCACAGTAATCGTAAAATCCGTAAAGTTAAAAGAGTAAAGAGACCTCGCAAGAAATTATAGGACTTTCTGAATGGCAGAATCCGACGAATTTAATCTACGTGATACTGCAAAAGATGTAGGTATTGCCGTAGCTTGTGTTTTCGTTGTGTTTTTACTAACTTTTGCATATAGTGGCAATTGGCCACCGATGGTTGTGATTGAATCAGGATCAATGGAACATGATAATAATCCATTGTATGCCGAACCAAGATATTCACATCTTGGAATAATAGACACTGGTGATTTGGTAATAGTCAAGGAAGCTGAAAAAAGTGATATTGTAACTTATTTAGCCGGTAAGAAAACAGGTTACAAAATGTATGGTGATTATGGAGATGTTATTGTATATTACAAAAATGGGATTGATACTTACAATGGTCAACCAGTTACTCCAGTAATTCATAGAGCAATGGCTTGGGTAGATGTCCTAGAAGAACCTCAAGACATGGATGGAGATGGCGATACAGATTATTATTACATTCCAGAAATAGACATATACTATGGTTCTAAAATTGAATTAGCTGAGATAGGATTGGGCGGCGGAGCTCACATTAAGGATTTAGAAAATTCAGGATATATTACAAAAGGTGATTCTACAGGAAATCCACATCCTGATCAATTAACTCACTACGATATTGAAGGCGATAAAGTACAACCAGTAACTCCAGACTCAGTAATTGGAATGGCAAGAGGAGAATTGCCTTGGTTTGGATTAATGAAATTACGATTGACACAAGCTGACAATTATTACCAAGCACCACCAGAATGTCGTAATATGCTTTGGATTTCAATGGCTGTAATAATTGCAGGTCCATTTACCGTCGGTAAACTGTGGGATAATTATCAAATTAATGCTTCTAAGAAAAAGGAAAAGCGTTAACTAGTGCGAAATAAAGCACTAAATTAACATGGGTAAGAATCCAGCTGCAGCTAATCGCGGAATTCCATCTAAAGAGGACTTCAAAGAATGGTATCCTTTCATTGTTGAAGCTGCAGAATTAGTTGACAAAAGATATCCAATCAAAGGTATGGATGTTTGGAGACCTTATGGTTGGAAAACTATGCGTTTGATAGATGATTTAACCCATAGAGAGATGGAAAGAACTGATCACGAAGAGGTTAATTTTCCATTATTAATTCCTGAAGATTTACTCGATAAAGAAAATAAATTAGTTTCTTTATTAAAATTAGCAAGAGAAAAGGGAGTAGATCCTTCTGAGCTTAGAATGGATGATGAAGTTGGAGGTTTTGCCAAAGAAGTTTATTGGATTAGACATGCTGGTGAAACTGAACTGGATAAGCCAATGTTTCTCAGGCCAACCAGTGAAACTGCGATGTACACGATGTTTCCACTATGGATTCGTTCTCATGCAGATTTGCCCCTCAAAACTTACCAAATGGTCAATACTTTCCGTTATGAAACTAAACAAACTCGTTCTTTCATAAGAGTCAGGGAGATACATTTCTTTGAAGCCCATACAGCCCATATTGACGAAGAAGATGCTACTAGACAAATCAATCAAGATTTAGAAATAGTTGAAAACTTAATGAAAGATTTGAAGTTACCAGTTTTGATTTCTAAAAGACCAGTATGGGATACTTTTCCAGGAGCTTGGTATACAATTGCAATCGATGTAATAATGCCAGATGGAAGAACATTACAGGTTGCTTCAGTTCACCATTATCGAGATCAATGGGCTCGAGCTTTTGATGTAACTTACGAGGACACTTCTGGAGAGCAACAATACGTACATCAAACAACGTATGGTATGTCTGAAAGATTATTAGGTGCTATTGTGGCCAGTCACGGAGATGATCGAGGTCTAATTATGCCTCCAGCTGTAGCTCCAATTCAAGTAATAGTTATTCCAATCTTATCTAAAAATGGTTCTGAAGAAGTAATGTCTAAAGCCGAGGAAATAGTTTCTAAGTTGAAATCTTCAGGCATTAGAACTAAATTAGATTCACGCGATATCCGCCCAGGTCAAAAGTATTATGACTGGGAAATTAAAGGAGTTCCATTAAGAATCGAAATAGGTCCAAGAGATTTAGCTAATAATGCAGTAATGTGCGCTAAGAGAACTGGTGAAAAGACAAGCCAATCCTTAGACGGTTTGGTTGATGCAGTTCAAAATCAATTAGATTCTATCGGTGATGAGATGATGTCCAATAGTTTGACACACTTCAATTCACATCTACAAAAGCTTCCAAATTTTACAATTGATGGCAATAAATTACAGTTTAGTGAGTCAATTCAAACCAATAAAGTTTATGAATTTGCATTTGCAGGGAATGATGCTGAAGCTGAGATGATTGAGAAGAGTACAGGCCTATCTTTCCTCGGAGATTCAACAAAATTATATGATAAAGAACAACCATGTGTCCTTACTGGTACTCTCACAACTCGTAAAATTTATTTAGCAAAGACCTATTAATTTCCGTAAAGGAAAAATGAAATGTTAGACTTTATATACTGTCTGTGGGTTGTTTATGTCCGGCGAATTATCTATCATTAGATACATTTGTCAGAAAGAGGACGCAACCATGGAACAAAGAATAGTGAAAAACGATGAGGGTGTATCTCCAGTTATTGCGGTCATTTTAATGGTCGCAATCACCGTGGTCTTGGCCGCTGTGCTGTACGTTTGGGCAGCCAGTTTCCTGGAACAAGGAGAGTCCGCACCTATAGCAACCTTTACTGTAGAAACGAGCAGTAGTGGGGAGTATTACGTAAAAGTAATTAAAGTTAGTAAGCAAGAAGACTTAGCTGGATTCAGCTACTTCTTGAAAGACGAATCCGGATCAACTTATGTTGGCGGTAATGGGTTTGGAGAAATCGCGCTGCAAATGATTGCAGGTGAAGAACACGGTGTTGAGCAAACATACAACGGAGACGATGAACAGTTAGAAAGTAGAGCTGCAAACGTGTCTGCGGATGATGGCTCGGAATTCCCAGTTCACTTCAACGACAATGACCGTGACGGAAAACTGTCAGCTGGAGATCAGTTCACAGTATTCGGAACCGGTAATTCAGCAAATGGACCTGCTCAATCTGGTTGGAAATTAGATATCCAATTTGATGCAAGCGGAGACATAATCGGCTGGGGCGAAATCAACTAGATTTCAAACTATCTGAAAAATAAACGTTAGGTAGGGGGCGCACAGCCCCTGCCTTTCTGTTGAGAATATTTCCTGTGCCCATTTTTTTCTGACCAGCGAAGCTGCTGTCTTTTTTTGATATACTAACTACAGATAAGTAACAATACGTATTACAGCCCATGAAGCAAGTCGTTTTTGCAATAGCTCTGCTAGCGATGGCTTCCCTTACGGGCTGCCTGAATACGGATGATTCTCCTGATGATGAACTGATAGAACCTGTGGGCCAGACTGGCTATACGCCTCCTAACAAGGCCAATATTACTGTAGATTCATGGGCAGTAGA
>MIZB01000350.1_pt1 | contig 13869 bp, 8 predicted proteins | sample 888171 | NCBI WGS metagenome assembly MIZB01 (sample SAMN05440186, study PRJNA335308) | marine metagenome | isolation source: marine water
TGGATATCGAACCAAAAATCCTATTGGAAACGTTTTCATGGCAATTGTCTGTATTCCTATGGGATATTATCTTGGGGATTTGTCAACTCCTGCATTGCCTATTTGGGGAGTTATAGCTGCCATCGTAGCTACATTTGTAGAAAGATATGAATTCGGACCTATCGATGATAATGTGTTGATTACTGTAAGTGCTACAATCGTTCTCTTTATCGGGAATGAAGTCGGACCTCTTCTAAATTGAATACTCAGCTACCATTTTTAAATAAATACTAAAGAAAACAAACAAGATGGCTGACTTGAATACTATTACTTTAGGAATTGTCCACTTAAGAGACATTTGAAATGAGTGGCGATTTTGTAGTAATTCTCTTTCAAAAATAACTGTAGATATTAAGAATAAAATAGTTGTAGCCAAGGTCAATAGTTGAAATTTAGGAAACAACATAAAACCTCTTGGAGTGCCAAAAAAGATGTCCAATACTGAAAAAATTATTGAAAGTATAACTAAGTAACCAATGAAATTAAGATAAAATGAAGATAGAAAAGAAGTCGTTACTAATTCAGATGTTTTTTTACTCTTGACTATTTCCTTATTTGGTCCATATTTAAGAATCAAAAAATTTATTGTACTAAATACAAATAAAAGCATAATAAAAAAAGGTAGAGAACGAAGATAAAACTCGTTCATTGGTTTACGCCATTCTGTCATTTCTCCTTTAACTATTAAATCATGTAGTGCATTAGCTCCAGACTGAGTAACATCAAGGGATGTAAAAATCAGAACATAGTTATATTCCGAATTAACAAATATCCTCTGTCCATGGAGACCAGAGGCCACGTAATATCCATCATACACCCACCATAGATAACCATAGCTAGATTCTGGCCTAACGTCATATATGAATTTAATATCAGGATCCATGCTGTCTGTAGTGGATTCTGTAACCCAAGCTTCAGAGATTATTTGGGTATTATTCCACAACCCATTTTGTAAATATAGCTGACCAAATTTAGCCATCTCTCTATTGGTTAAATATAAGCCAAAGCCTCCAAAAGCTAAATCCGATTCGTCCTCTGTCCAAAGTACGTCATATATTCCAAGTGGTTTGAATAAATATTCTGTGGCAAAATCAATTAATGACATATTAGACTGAATTTCAATAATTTTAGTCAAAATAGATGGTGCTTGTGAGTCATAAATCCACGTAGTTCCAGGCTCATAAATTACTGGTCGATTAAGAACATAATCAGCCCTAGAACCTTGTACTGCTGGAGCTAAAGTTGGGTCTACGCCATAGTCAAAACCTGAAGTCATCATCAGAATATGCTTGATAGTTACTTTTTGCTTTTCAGGAGAATCATTCTCAAAAGTTCTATTTGGAAAATATTTCCACACTGAGTCATCAATATTATCAATAAATCCCTTATCAAGGGCAATACCAACTAACGCTGAAGTGAAGCTCTTAGTAACTGAATAGGTATTAAATTCCGTATTATACTGAAAGTTGTTATCATACTCTTCATAAACTATAGTGCTATTTTTTACTAATATTAAGCCATTAGAAGGATAATCTTTTTGTTCTAATTCAGAAAACATTGCATCAAATTGTGATTTCATTTCATAATTAGATTCTAAATCAACAATCCAGCCGTCCTCTTCCAAAATATATTCTTTTTCGCCATCATGCTCATAGTATGAAAAAATATTGTCAAAATGAATATTATGATATACCGTCATTGAAAAAATTAAAACCATGACAATGGCTATAAATTTTCGACTATTATTAATTTTTTGCATGGTTCAGCTAAAGAGCTTTCCCTTGCTGGATTAAAAAAGTTATGAAAGTTAACCTGGTAATTTGTGTGGTTTAGCTAAGTTAGATTCCATCAGCTTTAGCTCATCTATTCCGCTTATCAGTATTTTTGAATCTGGTACAAGTTCTTCGTCTGGTATTTTACCTTCATACTCCATCTTGGAAAGAATATATTTCATACAATTAATTCGCGCTTTCTTCTTGTTATCTGAACGGACAATTGTCCAAGGTGAAAGTGTTGTATTTGTTTCCAAAAGCATCTGGAACTTACGCATAGTGTATTCTCCCCACAGGTCTTGAGCTTGCATATCTACTGGAGAAAGTTTGTATTGCTTTAGTGGATCTTTAGATCTCTTTTCAAACCGTTTCAATTGCATTTTCTTAGAAACTGAGAAATACAATTTAATTAGAATAATTCCTTCTTTTACTAAAATACGCTCAAAAATAGGCGCATACTTTAGAAATTTTTTATGTTGCTCATCTGAACAAAAGCCCATTACGGGTTCAACCATTGCTCTATTGTACCAACTTCTGTCAAAAAGAACCATTTCTCCTGCAGAAGGCAAATGGTCTGTATATCTTTGGAAATACCATTGTGTTCTCTCGGTATCGCTTGGCTTCTCTAAAGCTACGACTCTAGCACCTCGAGGATTTAGATGCTCTCGAATTCTCTTAATTGTACCTCCCTTTCCTGCAGCATCACGACCTTCGAATAGCATAACTATTCTTTGGCCTGTTTTTTTAACGTGATTCTGTAATTTTAAAAGTTCAATTTGTAACTTTAATTTTTCTTCTTCATATGCAATCGTAGACTTAGGAATCCAAACTTGAATCTTCTTATCTGAGCCTTTGGCATCTTTATTTTTTAGAGCCTCTCCTTCCGAAAGTTTAACTTTCTTTTCAGTACTCATGCTAAATGATAGCTACCGGCAATTATAAGATTTATTATTTGGAGAATCGGCTCATAAAGTCCCAAGCAATTTGGGCCGTATCAACAGTCCCCTGAGTTCCCGGTTCAGAAGACTCTGGGTCATTTTTCGCATAAATATTATGCGTTCCTGCATGAATTGTAACAAGAGACACTTCAGTACCATTATCACAATCTGTAAATCCCTGAACATTGTAATATACTTCTTGTTCATTCAAGTCTGGAGTATTGCCTGAACATCCATTCATATCTTTCCAAGCATACAAATTTTGAACTGCGCCCGTATTCCAAGTTTCTTGTTGGAAGAAGAAGCCTGTAGGTCCTACATGGGCATAAGGCGCAATTGGATCTAAAAATCCATGAATCTCCATAATAGGTATTGGTGAATAGCTAGAATCTTGATCTCCAATGAAATACATTGACATACAAGCAACGGCAGTTATCAAATCAGATTCTTCATTTGCAAGTGCTTGGGACATTGCACAACCATTAGACCAACCTGTAGAATAAACTCTATCTGAATCGATAGGGAAATTATCTATGGTTTGTAAAGCTAAAGTACGTATGAAACCAAAATCATCTATTCCTTCTTCTCTTGCTGGATCGCAGCAAGCTCTAAAGTTCCAAGAATCTCCAAATCCTTGAGGATAAATTATGATAGCATTATTTTCTCTTGCAATTCTATCCATATCTGTCATATTGTACTGCTGCTGTGCATTTCTTTCTAATCCATGTAAATCAAATATCAAAGGTATTGATTTTGTTTCATCAGTCTGCTCTGGAACATACAAAATCCAGCATCTCTCTATCCCATTATGCTCAAAACATTCGTCTCGCATCCCTCTAAAAAAGGAATTATTATCTTCTGCAGGAGGTTCCTCGGGTTCTTCAGGTTCCTCGGGCTCTTCTTCTACAGTTTCATTAGTTTCTTGAACCTGTTCTACCTCAATCTCCTCAGAATCACTTGATTCATAAATGAAAAAATAACCATATGCACCGCTTGCCCCAGTAACTAGGAGCATTGCGATTACAATTAAAGTCATTTTTTTCATTATTTATTAAATTTCTAAGGATGAACTATACTCACCACTGCAAGCCAATGAATTCATTTCGGCTCTGTGATGAAATACAGCATAAGTTGATTCTAAATTATCTTTTTGACCATTCCAAGTTTTCAAAGCTGATTGTTGTAAAGCTCGACCATAAGAAAAGCTCAATGCCCAAGGATGAGATCCCATTTTGTTCATTGCATTCAAATGTTCTGTAGCTTCTACTTCCGACTGCCCTCCTGACAAGAAAACTATTCCTGGAACTTCGGCTGGAACTGATTCTGTAAGGCATTTAACTGTCATTTCTGCAACTGCCATCATATCTCCTTGAACTTTACATTCACTACCTGATATTACCATATTAGGCTTCAGTAAAATTCCTGGCAAATAAACTCCTTCGTTTTCCAATTCTTTGAATGTTGCCTTTAGTGTCTTTTCAGAAACTTCATAACATGTTTCAATCGTATGGTTTCCATCCATTAATACTTCAGGCTCAACGATTGGGACTAACTCTGCATCTTGACAGGCTTTAGCGTATTTTGCAAGTGCTGAAGCATTTGCATGAATACATTCATCTGTAGGAATTCCATCACCGATTGTGATTACAGCTCTCCACTTAGCGAAACGTGCTCCCTGTTCATAATATTCTAAGCATCTCTCATACAATCCATCCAAACCTTTTGTTAATTTTTCAGAAGATGAAGAATCCATAGGATGTGCTCCTTTGTCCACTTTAATCCCAGGATAAATTCCCTTAGATTCTAAAATCTTGGAAAGGCGGGTGCCATCTCTGGCTTTTTGTGTTAATGTTTCTTCAAATAAAATAACGCCTGAAATGTAATCCTCAACTCCATCTGTGTCAAACAGTGCTTGACGAAAATCTCTTCTATTTTCTTCAGTATTTTCTTGGTCGATTAAAGCTAATCTTTTTCCCATTGTAGGTGTGCTTTCATCAGCTGCTAAAATACCTCTATTGGACGCAACTATACCGCTTGCGACTTTAGCCAAACTTTCTTTATTCATAACCTCGCAAAACGACCTCAATAAAACAATTAGGGGTTATTTTTGACCTATATCGTTAAGTAAATCTACAAACCAAGATTGTTTGGTATCAAACTCTTTTCCACCTTCTATTAATTGTAAATCAATTAAGCCCAATTCTCCGGCATTATTTTCATCAAGGCCAACTAAACCACTCTGCCCTTTAATTGCAAATTCTGCAGCCATAAATGCGGATTTTTTTATTAAATCTAAATCCCTAGAGCCAGGTTTAGCAGATCTTGCAAAATATCCGCTTTTTTGAATTAAGGTTTTATCAGCCCCCAAAGCTTCTGAAAATTGTTTGGCAAACCATTGCCCTGGATTGATATCATCTAATCTAATATGACCAAAAGCATCTCTTGGAACTTTTTCTCCTGCAGATTCTATTTCTCTAACAATTGTATCCATTCCTGCCCCTTCACTTAAGAAAATATTTACACAATCATTTTCATCCATTACTTTGCGAAGCCTTTCAGATTCAGATTGGAAATCGACATTTATTTCTGGAATGTAAACTGCATGTACATCCCATCTTTCTCTTGAAACGAATAATTCTGGTAAATAATTATTTTTGTCTAAGAGCTTTCTGTATTCATGTGCCGTTCCTGCGGTAAGCCATCCACAATGCCTACCCATGACTTCGTGTATGATTAATTGCCTACGGCTCGTTGTATTTTCATTTACTATATTTTGAAAAAATCTAGCCCCCTGCTCTGCTGCCGTCCATGCTCCTAAAGTTTGCTTAACTGGAATAACGTCATTGTCTACTGTTTTTGGAAGGCCCACTACTGTTAATGATTTTCCAGAGCTTTCCAAATGCTTAGCCAAAGCTGCAGCCATTGTATTTGTGTCGTCTCCACCTATAGTATGTAAAATATCTACTTTGTCTTTTTCCAATTGCTTTGCAGCTACTTGTAACGGATCTTCACCCTCAGCAACAAATCCTTTCTTCACACAATCTTCAACATTTGTTAGTTTTACCCTACTATTCCCGATAGGAGTTCCGCCAAAATTGTATAGAACTTGATAATTCTCTTTTACTTCTTTTGAGAAAGTAACCGATTTTCCAAGTAACAATCCTCTGTATCCATGCATATACCCTATCATTTCAACATCGGGATCTAACTCATTATATTTTTCAATTAATCCCCCTATTGATGCTGAAAGGCAAGGCGCAATTCCTCCGCTTGTCAAGAATGCTACTTTAGGCATGGTTGGTTAAGAGGGGCTAACATAAGTATTACCGCATCTTCTGAAAATGACCTCTTTTATATACTACTTCCTTAACTTCAGTATCTGGGTCACAGCAAAAGCAGTACATAATGCATTAATTCGTGTTAAAATCGTGTTTAAACTAGAAAATTAAGCTATTTTGGAATAGATGTTATATAAACCACCCGACTGGCCACAAGCTCCAATATCATTAATCTAACGGTTAGCGAACAGTAGGGCCTGTAGCTCAGCTAGGTAGAGCGTCCGGCTTTTAACCGGACGGCCAAGGGTTCGAATCCCTTCAGGCCCGCCATAATGATTTGGAAAAAAGGATGCCAAAATGAACGATAACATATTGTGGTTAAACAAGCTCGTACCGAAGCACTAACTAGAGATCAATTGCCTAAAATACTTTTGAAAGATCCTGCTTTGAAAGCATTGGATGAAGAAGCAAAACCAAATGATGTTGTGGAAGTTCATCGTTTCAGCGAAAGTGCAGGCAGTAACCTTGCATACAGATTGGTGGTGGAAGAATGAATTCTCGTGCATTAATCAAAGGATTTTTCGACAGTAGAAGTGTTTCTGGACCAAGTGCTGCACTAGTTAATCACCAATTGGGTTCTTTCAATGATTTCCTACCTCATGAAAAAAATCAAGCCCCGTGGATGCAGAGAGTTGTTGACAATATTTCTGTAGGTGCTGATGAATCTCTAAGAGGTGCAATACGCTTAGAATTAGGTGACCTAGATGTAATTGTTAATCTAGGTAAAATTAGAATTGGAAGACCTATGGTTTACGAAGCAAATGGTTCACAAACGGACTCCATTCCTATGATGGCACGTCTAAGAAATATGACCTATGCTGCTCCAATTTACCTAAATTTTACAATCGTCGAAGAAGGTATCGAAATCGAAGAAGTAGAAGAAGAAATTGGAAATATGCCAGTTATGGTAAAATCTATTCTATGTAATCTCCACCGTAATTTCCTAACTGGAGAAAACTCTAGTGATGCTGAATACCGTGAAGGTCTTAAATCAAAATCAGAAGATCCAATGGATCCTGGTGGTTACTTTATTGTAAATGGTACTGAGCGTGTCTTAGTATGTCTTGAAGATTTGGCACCTAACCGTGTTATGGTAGAACAAGAACAGAGATATCAAAGACAAACTGAATTAGCAAAAGTTTTCTCACAAAGAGAAGGATTCCGTGCTTTAACTGTTGTTGAAAAGAAGAAAGACGGTATTCTTTCTGTATCTATTCCTGTTGCATCAGGACAAGTTCCATTAGCAATTTTACTCATGGCACTCGGAATGGAGTCTGCGGACGACATTATGGCTGCAATAACTGATAACAAAGATTTACAAAATTTAATTTTAGCAAATATCGAAGAAGTTCACAATGAAGAAGGTATTTACACTACACAAGAAGCTTTGGAATACTTAGAGCGAAGATTTGCTGCAGGTCAATCCAAAGAATACAGAAAAAAGAGAATTAATTACATTTTAGATAATACATTATTACCTCATTTGAGCACTACTGAAGACTCTAGAATGAAGAAAGCAGTTTTCCTTGGACGTATGTCCAGAGAAGTTCTTGAGTTACATGTAGGAGACCGAAAACCTGATGACAAAGATCACTACGCAAATAAAAGATTAAAATTAGCTGGAAACTTAATGGAAGAATTATTCCGTTCTGGGCTTCAAGCTTTACTAAATGATATGAAATACCAAATGGAACGATCATATTCTAAGAGAAAAGAAAACAGAGTACATCATGCTGTAAGACGAGATGTTTTAACAAACAAAATAATGCATGCAATGGCTACTGGTAACTGGACCGGAGGTCGTGCTGGTGTTTCACAATTATTAGACAGAACATGTAACATGTCCACTTTATCACATTTGCGAAGAGTTATTTCTCCGCTAACTAGATCTCAGCCTCATTTCGAAGCTCGTGATTTACACCCTACCCAGTTTGGTCGATTATGTCCAAATGAAACTCCGGAAGGTCAAAATTGTGGTTTGGTTAAAAATTTAGCTTTAATGGTGGATGTTTCTGAGAATGTACCAAATCATATCATAATGGATTCTATTGCAAATTTAGATATTCAAGATATTGATAAAGCAAAACCTGCTTGGGGTAAAGTATACTTCAACGGAGATTTAATTGGCGCCCATAAAGCACCAAAAGACCTCGTAAAGGAAATGGTACAAAGAAGAAGACAAGGTCTGATTAGTAATGTTGTAAATGTAAGACATGATGATTCTTTAAATGATGTTATCATTAACAGCGATCCTGGAAGAATAAGAAGACCTTTAATGATTATAAAAAGGGGAAATAAGTTAGCTATAAAAGATAGCGATATTGAAGCTTTGAAAAATGGAAAATTAGTATGGGAAGATTTGATTGATAAAGGCGTAATTGAATATATTGATGCTGAAGAAGAAGAAAATTGTTTGATTGCATTAAATACAGATTACTTAGTTGAGAAAAAGAAAACTCATTCATATTCTCATATGGAAGTTGATCCATTGACTATTTTGGGAGTTGCTACATCTAATGTTCCGTTCCCAGAACATAATTCAGCTCCACGATGTACAATGGGTGCTGGTATGTCTAAACAATCTTTAGGTATGGGGCAGGCTAACTACCGAATAAGGCCAGATACTCGAGGACATTTGTTACATTATGCACAAAGACCTATGCTTCAAACTGAAGCTATGAAATATAATACTCTAAGAGCTAGACCTGCTGGACAAAACCTAGTTGTTGCAGTTATGTCTTACCATGGATATAATATGGAAGATGCTTTGATTTTCAACCGCGGTTCAATAGATCGTGGAACTGGACGATCTACTTTCGTTAGAACGTACATGTCTGAAGAAAGAAGATATCCTGGAGGTCAGGAAGACAGATTTGTAATTCCAGGGCCTGAAGTACGTGGCGCTCGTTCTGAAGAAGCTTATTTTTATCTTGAAGAAGATGGATTAATATATCCTGAAATTGATTTGAAGGGTAAGGAAGTTTTGATTGGAAAAACTAGTCCTCCAAGATTCTTAGCTGAACCTACTGATTTCCTAAGTCCTCAAAAAGTCCGAGAATCTTCTTTGACTGTTAGACATGGAGAGAAAGGGACTGTCGACTCTGTTATGCTTTCTGAAACCGAGAATGGTTCCAGAATTGCTAGAATAAGAGTTAGAGATCAGCGTGTTCCTGAAATGGGAGATAAATTTGCAAGTAGACACGGTCAGAAAGGAGTTATTGGACATATGGTTCCACCAGAAGGTATGCCTTTCACCGAAGACGGCATAACGCCTGATTTGATTATCAATCCTCATGCTATTCCATCACGAATGACTGTTGCACACGTTCTTGAAATGATAGGCGGAAAAGTAGGAAGTATGGAAGGTCGTGCTGTAGATGGCAGCGCTTTCTCTGGAGAGAAAGAAAATGACCTGAGAGATGCACTATCTCAATACGGATTAAAACACAGTGGAAGAGAAGTTTTGTATGATGGTCAAACCGGTCGCCGTATAGATGCTGAAATATTTGTTGGAGTTATTTATTATCAGAAATTACACCACATGGTGTCTGGTAAATTGCATGCAAGATCAAGAGGTCCTGTACAGCTTCTGACAAGACAGCCTACTGAAGGTCGTGCCAGAATGGGTGGATTAAGATTTGGAGAAATGGAACGTGATTGTTTAATTGCTCATGGAGCTTCAATGGTTATCAAAGACCGTTTACTTGATGAGAGTGATAAGACTGTACAGTATGTCGACAGTCAATCAGGACATATAGGTTATTTGGACAGAAGAGGAGTTTTAACTTCTCCAATGGGAGATAATACTTCCATTTATCCAGTTTCAATGTCTTATGCATTTAAATTACTATTAGAGGAACTTAAATCGCTTGGAATTGTTGCTAGATTAAGATTGGAGGATTTATCATGAGGGAAATGATTCCAAAGAAAATCGGTAAAATCGATTTCGCATTAATGGGTCCTAAAGAAGTTCGAAAATTATCTGCAACAAAAGTAATTACGGCAGATACCTATGACGACGATGGATTCCCAATTCCAATGGGATTGATGGATCTACACATGGGAGTTATTGAACCTGGATTGAGATGTAAAACAAGTGGAAGAAAAATGGATGAAGATCCTGGCCACTTTGGTCACATCGATTTAGCTATGCCTGTTATTCATTCAGGATATTCTAAAACAGTCAAAGACATACTAAATGCAACTCATCCAAGTTCTGGAAGATTAATGCTAACTCAAGATAGAATTGATCATTACACCAAACAAATCAGAGCGCTTATGGACTCTGACGCAGGAACTACTGTTGCTATTGGTGGAATTTCAAAGAGAGCTATTAGAGAAGCTACAAAATCCAAAAGCTGCCCTCATTGTGGAGAGCCGAAAGTTAAAGTTACCTTAGATAAACCAACTACATTCAGGGAAGAAGGGCGAAAGCTAACTCCTAAGGAAGTTCGATCTCGACTTGAAAAAGTACCAAATTCTGATTTGTTATGTTTAGGTTTCAATCCTGAAATTACAAGACCCGAATACATGGTACTGACTGTACTTTCTGTTCCCCCAGTCCCAATGAGACCTTCCATTACTTTAGAATCAGGAGAGCGCTCAGAGGATGATTTGACTCACAAGTTGGTAGATGTCTTAAGAATTAATCAACGTTTAAGAGAAAATCGTGACGCAGGAGCTCCTCAATTAATTGTCGAAGATTTATGGGAATTGCTTCAATATCATATCACCACTTATTTCGATAATCAAACTGCAGGAATTCCTACAGCAAGACATCGTTCAGGAAGACCGCTGAAAACTATTGTTCAAAGATTGAAAGGTAAGGAAGGACGTTTCCGTTCTAATCTTTCAGGAAAACGTGTTAATTTCTCAGCTCGTACTGTAATTACGCCCGATCCTTATTTGAGTATTAATCAGGTTGGAGTTCCAGAGCTTGCTGCTAGAGAATTAACTGTTCCAGTAAGAATTAATATTCACAATCTTTCATTCATGAGAGATTTAATTAAAGAAAATTTTGTTCCTACCGATCCTGAAAAATATATTCCAGGCATTAATTACATGATTAGGCCTGACGGCAGAAGAGTAAAATTAACCGAAGAAAACTGGGAATTTAATCACGATCGCTTAGAACCTGGATTCATTGTAGAAAGACATTTGATGGATGGCGATATTGTATTGTTCAACAGACAGCCAAGTTTACATCGTATGTCTATGATGGCTCACGAAGTAAGAATTATGAAAGGTAAGACTTTCAGAATAAACTTGTGTGTATGTCCTCCGTACAATGCAGATTTCGACGGTGATGAAATGAATTTACACGTTGTTCAGTCTGAAGAAGCAAGGGCTGAAGCAAGAATATTAATGAGAGTTCAAGAACACATTCGATCTCCAAGATTTGGAGGTGCGGTTATTGGAGCTATTCACGATCACATTACTGGAATGTTCCTTTTAACTCACGGAACTGCAAGTTATGATATTGATCAAACTGTAAGAATTCTTTCCCGTGTAAGTCACAAAGGAGATTTACCTAAACCGGAATATCCTAAGGCTGAAGGCGGTCCAAGATGGTCTGGAAGACAAATATTCTCCGTACTTCTACCAGATGATATGAATCTGAAATACAATGCTTCTGTTTACTTTGCAGATAGAACTCCTGAAGAAAATAAAGAACTTGATATGATTGTAGAAATTGTAAATGGAAATATGATTAGCGGGCCTGTAGACGGTAATTCTATTTCTGCTTTCAAAGGTCAAATTCTAGAGGAAATATCAAGATTGCAAGGATCTGATGCGGCTAGAGACTTTATTGACAAAGTAACTCGCTTGGCTGTTGGAGCTTTAATGGAAACAGGATGTACTACTGGAATTGACGACGCTGATGTTCCTCAGGATGCTTTAGATCAAATTACTGATGCTCAATTTGCTGCAGTTAAAGAAGTAGATAAACTGGTAAATGCTTACAATAAAGGAAAATTCAAACCAAGGCCTGGCCGAAGTGTTGAAGAAACATTAGAGGTTGAAATTATGGGTGTCTTGGGTAGAGTCAGAGATAAATCTGGTGAAATTGCAGGATGGCATTTAGGTATGGATAACTTTGCGGTTATTATGGCCCGTTCCGGAGCACGTGGTAGTATGTTGAATTTATCTCAGATGGCTGGATCTATTGGTCAACAGGCTGTTAGAGGAGAAAGAATTTCACGTGGATATGAAAAGAGAACTCTTTCACACTTCAATAAAGGAGACTTAGGTGCAGACGCAAAAGGCTTTGTTAGATCTTCATACAAGAGCGGACTATCTCCGACCGAATATTTCTTCCACTCCATGGGAGGAAGAGAAGGTCTTGTGGATACTGCGGTTAGAACATCACGCTCAGGATATATGCAAAGACGTTTAGTTAATGCTCTTGAAGATTTAAGAGTAAAATATGATTACACCGTAAGAAATACAGCTAATACAGTTGTACAATTCCAATATGGTGAAGATTCTGTTGATCCTACTAAGAGTAAATTTGGTAGAGCAATTGACGTTGATAGCTTAATTGAAGATGTTACAGGAGGCAAATAATGGCAAGATTAGATACAATTCGAGCTCTTGAAAAAAGAGGACTTTCAACACAACTAGCTGAAAAAACTGTAGAGTTAGGTTACCAATTAGGAACTCTAAAGAAATGTACTTTGAAGAAACTTGAAAAAGATTTTTATTATAAAGAAATTTTACAGCTAATAGACGTTGCAAAGATTAAAAGCATTGATAGAGATGATATCGTTGATAAAGCGCTAAAAGAAGGAGATATATCAGATGGCCCTATTTCTGCAGATCAAGCTCTTAGAAGAGTTGAAAAGAAATTAGGTGTTATTTGGTCATTACCTGAAGGATATACTATTGATGGAGTTCTAAAGCAGATCTCCAGAAAAGGTCAAGTTCTTTTAGGTGTTGCATTCCCGATTAATTCTAAACAATTTAGATATCCTTTCCACGGATATGTTTATCTTAAAACAAGAGGAATTTGCTATCAATCGGTTATAACTGAAGTGGTTTCTTTTGATAGGCCTAATATTCCTGAAGAAAAAGAACTATTACTTTCAGCTCACACTGGTGAACCGTATGTTACATTCTTAAGAATTGAGAGATTAATCGAGATGCCAAGGACTATCCGTCTTGAAGAATTCCGTAAAATGGATGGAACTCAGGTTAAATCTGCCAGAAATTATACTCAAGTTGAAGATAGTTTAGATTTAGACCGAGAAAGATTAAGATTTGAACAAGAAAGAATTACGGCTTTGAAATTATTTACTGAAATGGGATTAAGCCAAAAGGTTTCACTCAGCCTATTCACTCACGGTATCTTCTTAGCTTCTCAGGTAGTTATTGCAACTGATAACGAACTAAGAGCTGCAGGAGTTCCTGCTACAAAGCTTGCTAAGTTTAGGGATGCTGCTGCAGAAGCTGCAGCTATAGAACTTCAAGAGCCGGTAACTTCTAAAAGAACTGTAAAGAGGAAGAAAAAGGCTGACAAAGAGGAAAAACCGGTTAAAAAGATTAACAAATTCCGTAAAGCTGCCAACAAGTTTTCTTCTGGGCTTCCTGGACTTTACGTAGAGGAAATTGCTATAGAAGCTGAAACTAGTAAATTGGCTAATAATGATATTGAAGAATTAGTTCAAAAATACACTAAATTGAATGAAATGGAAATTAGTATCAACGAAATGTTAGCTAAGAAAGAAGGCGTATTGCCACAAGGAGTTATCAGAGAGATTTCTGAAAAAAGTATAGCACATA
>MIZB01000108.1_pt1 | contig 13848 bp, 16 predicted proteins | sample 888171 | NCBI WGS metagenome assembly MIZB01 (sample SAMN05440186, study PRJNA335308) | marine metagenome | isolation source: marine water
TGCTCTTGTGAGTAAAAAGGAATTTCTAATCTAAGTCTGATTAAAATGTAAATGAAATACAGAATTTCGATTACCCACACAGTAGACCTATGGCTTACTTGTTAAAAAGAAAACCTTTTACTCTAAATTAATGGAGCTTCGTAATCGTCTATAGTTTCTTCAAGGTCTTCGTCTGCAGCCAATTCGCCTCTTATTCTCAAGATTTCCCTTGATAATAACCAGTAGATTAGAGCTAGAGATCTTCTTCCCTTATTATTTCCAGGAATTATAATATCTACATTAGTTGTTAGATTATTAGAATCACACATTGCAATTACTGGAACTTTGATGTTTGTAGCTTCTCTAAATGCTTGAGCATCTGCAGCGGGATCAGTTAGAACAATAACTTTTGGTTCAATAAAGAATCTCATTTCAGGATTTGTTAATCTACCTGGTGTAAAGCGTCCAGCAATACATTGGAATCCACAGGCATCTGCAAACTTTGTTGCAGGTTTCCATCCATACTGTCTTGCAGAAACAACGAGTACATCTTTAGGATTAAAATCTTTTAGAAATTGAGCAGCTTCTACTACTTTTTCAGAGGTCATATTTACATTGAGTATCCTCAATCCATCATCTCTTACTTTGTAGACGTAAGGTTCCATATCCTTACTCTTCTGTTTGGTTCCAATATGGACTCCACAAGTGAGGAAAGTATCCTCATCGATGAGCAGTTCTTTTGGTTCGACTTCGGTCATAGGAATTTCTCGCTGATTCGAACCAGTTCATTAAGCTTTGCAATTCTCTCTCCGCCCATAATTCCGGTTTTTATTGCGTGAGATTCAAAGGCAACTCCAAGGTGTGCAATCGACGTGTCAGTAGTTTCTCCACTACGGTGTGAAATTACTGTAGCTATGTCAGAATCTTTAGCCATATTAACGGTTTCAATAGTATCAGTTAATGTACCAATTTGATTCGGTTTAATCAAAATAGAATTAGTTGATTTCTTTTCAATACCTTGTTTTAACCTTTCAGAATTTGTAACATACAAGTCATCTCCGATAATTAGCGCGTCAGTTTGGTCAGTCAAAGAGGCCCATGATTCAAAATCGTTTTGATCAAGAGGATCTTCAACTGAGTGTAAATCATATTCTTCAATTAAGCCTAACATAAAATCTACTTGTTCTTCAGGATCAAGTGTCTGTTCTTTGTATATGTATTTTCCTTTTTTGTAAAATTCGCTAGCTGCGACGTCTAAACCAGTTCTTATTTCAACACCCGTTTCTTTTTGGACGTTGTCTACTGCTTTAGTAACAAGTTCTAATGCCTCTACATTTTCTAAAGGTGCTACCCAAGCGCCTTCGTCCCCCTTTCCGAGAGCAATATTAGGAAATTTTTCTTTTAGTATTTTAGCAACCTCTTTGTGAACGGCAGCATTGGTTTCGATTGCAGTACTCACGTCATTATCAAATGAAGTAACCAAATATTCTTGAATGTCTGTACCGCCTATTGCATGGGCACCTCCACCAAGAACGTTGGACATAGGTGCAGGAATAGAGTATGATTTAGTTTTACTGACGTGTTCAAAAAGAGGGATATTTTTGGAGTCTGCTGCAGCCTTTGCACAAGCTAGTGAGAGTGCAACTGCAATATTCCCTCCGACGTTTTGTAAATTATTAGTCCCATCAATGTCTTTTATGATATTATCAAATGCCTTTTGATCATTAGATGTAATTCCAATTAGCGAAGGAATTACATTTTCTCTAGCATTAGTTATTCCTAAATTAACGTCATTTTTCGGCCATGCTTGAGCTTCAAAGGTTCCGGTTGAAGCGCCAGCTGGAGCTGCAGCTCTACCAAATCCATCATTAGTTATAATATCAGCTTCTACAGTAGCATTTCCTCGAGAGTCGATTATTTTTCTAAGATTAATGTCTTTAATAATCACTTCTTTTCTCGATCAACAATATCGATAGGTATTGCGTCAGTGTCGTATTCCATCTGAGCAATGATGACCGGATCGATGATTTCTACAGGTACTTTAATGTCTACAGGCGCTCCCATTGAAATTTGCAATGCCCTTGCACCGATAACTCTGGCTTTTTCGAATCTTGAATGTTCTCGCATTTTTGACCTTCCTAAGTTACTAAGAAATTAGAATCTTCGCTAGTGGTCCAACTATAAAAGACTTGCTAAGTAAATAATTGTAAAAGAACTAAACCAATATGCTTATTATTTTTTTTCAGAAGCTTTTTAAATACGTGTTACAATGAGTTTAGTTACCTTGTACCGATAGTTAAAGGTGTAATAGGTCGAAAAAAAGGTGAAAATATGGAACAAAATATAAACAAATTGGGTGCTTTTGTAGCTGCTTTAGCTTTGATTGCATCTGTTTTAGTAATGCCTAACGTAAGCGCAGGAGATGAGGAATTATCAGTAACATTAGTAGGAGATAAAGGTCTAACCTCATACGGCGCAAAATATGGGCACGCAAGCTTTACAGGAAGTGTATCAAGTATTTCAGCAGACGCAGATCATAACTTGACAGTAAATGCATCATTTTCTGAAGATGGTTGGAATAACGATCAAGCATCAATTGGATTGTGGGACGGTTCTACTTGTACAATAGGTGGTACAGAAACTTATGATTTTGGAACTCTCGATGGAACTTTAGATTTTTGCATTGAAATTATGATTGAAGGTGATGTAACCAACGGAGATTCAGCAGAGCTGGTTGTATCTGTAAGTTCATCAAATTCTACTGCACTAGATACTAATGCACAGGTAATAGTTTCAGATTGGACATTTAGCACAGCAGATACTGAAGCAAAAACATTTGCAGAATCTGATGCAGTTGGTGAAGATTGTAGTACTGCAGTTAATTGTCATACATATACAATAACCATTCATAACAATAAGCTAAACGAAAATGGTGACGCAGTAGCTTTTAGTGGTTCAGTTAAAATTAGTTACAATTCAGCCACACCTGGCTGGAGAATAGACAGTGATGATACAGCTTGGGATGAGATGGAAATGGTAGCAACAATAGGATACATAGATGCAGGCGCTAGTTACGATTTTGTAATTGAAGTATCATTATCTGGAAGCTATGCGTTAGCTTCATCTTATACTCAAAATTCAGTCTTAGCTTTCCAAGTTTCTGAAGATAGAATCATTGACTTCGTAGAATTTGAAGCTATAGTAGAAGATAATTTTGCAGTAAGTGTTCAAGGTTCAGGTAATCATGATGTAGACAATGGGTGTACTTCTCAAGATTATACAGTTGATTGGGATATTACCATAAAGAACTTTGGAAATCTACCAGACAGTTTCACTATTACTTTTGATGATGCAGACGCAGTTGCTGCAGCATGGAGTATAGCTGGTGCAGATAACACAAATACTGGTAGTGTTTTACCTAAAGCAGAAGAAGGTGAATTCACACACACTATAGATATGACAGTTCCAAGTGGATTGGCAGCAGGTACAAAGCATGGATTTACCATGACAGTTACTTCAGACGGTGATTCCACGCAAACTCAAACACAAGAATTTAGTGCAACAGTACTACAATGTTACGGAATTTCTATGTCAGTTGATAAAACAACAGATAGTGCAGATCCGAGCACATCTTCAGATTACACAGTTACAGTTACTAATGATGGTAACGGCGAAGATACGGTATCATACATGACCATGGGAGCTCAAGCTTGGAGTCCAACTCTATCTGAAATGACCTCAACTATAGCTTCAGGTGAAACTGGTCAAGTTATTTTCACTTTATCTGTACCTGCAGATTCAAGTTCAGAAGCAAATAGCGGTATGGCGATGGTTCACGCTTATTCTGAAGGCTGTGGAGAAGATACTACCGAGTGTGATTACGAAGCTCACGTTTCAGTTACACTATCTTCAAATCAAATTTTTGATATTAGTGCAGGATATTATTACAATGCATCAATGGCAAGTGCTTCAGTTCAAGAAGGAATGGCTTTGCAAATGAAGTTTAATGTTACAAACAATGGTAATGGCAACGATAATATCGGAGTGGCATTAGCAAACGCACCATCTTGGGTAACTTTATCTCAAGATACAGTTTTAGTAGGTCCAGGACAGGCATCCACAGTTACAATTGACGTGATGGCCCCAGCTTCTGGAGGATTAGGAGCTAATACATTCCAAGTAATAGCAACTTCATCAGATGGTTCAACAACTTCAACTACTGGAGATTTTACATTAACAGTCGTTGAAAGATCAACAGATACATCAGGACCAACAACTGAAGAAGTCGATGATGATGACGGTGGTTTACCAGGATTCGGATTCCTCCCAGCAATAGCTGCGCTTGGTGCAGTATTATTGCTACGTCGCAGGCTTTAAGGAGAATTTTGAATGTTATTTAGTCGGCAATTTCTGCCACTCTTTGCAGTTTCCTTGCTATTAGCTTCAGCTTTGGTTTTCAGCCCAGCAAGTGCAGCTTCATCATTGAATATTGATGTAGAGGGTGATCACAATGATTACTCGTTTGCGTCTGTAAATGGCACAGCTTCATTTGTAGTGACTATCACAAATGATGGAGATGAAGATTTTACAAATGTAGCAATAGATGCTTCATTTGATGATGAAACTTGGTTGAAAGATAATGTAACATTCACTTATTCAGGTTCCAATGGTACCGGATCAATGGCCTTGGGTGAATTAGCTTCAGGAGCTATTGCTCAAGTTACAGTAGATGCTGTGGTAGGGTATGGTGCAAAAATAGACATGTCTAAATTTGTTTACATGAATCTTGAAGTGTCTGGAGATGAGCAAGTTTTTGATGTATCAGATACAGTAATTGTAGTTTCAAACTGGAAGGCTTACCAGTCTGAATTCCCAGAGTCTCCTGCAGTTAATACCTATGACATAGGTGGTTTAGGTTATGACTACCAAATCATGGTAGAAAATATTGCAGTTGAGAAACTACCTGGTGGCGGTACACAGGCGGTAGATATCATGGATTCTATAACAATACAATTTGGAGGATTAGGTGGCTGGACAATATCCAGTGATGATTCAGCTTGGGATTCATTCCAAGGCGGAGTTCTCAACGGACTTGAAGCAGGAGAAACTTACACATGGGATATCACTGTCAACTTAACTAGTAAAGTTAAAGCAGGAAGTGCAGACTTAGATTTCCAAGCCTTTAGTGTTGATCCTAGTGATCCTTTTGGTTTTCCGTATTATCAACCATTTGGTATGATTAGTATTCCTGTTTCAGCTTCAGAAATGTTTGGAATTAAGCTTGATGGTGCCGGCAGCAGAGATGTAGATCTAAGTGCAGGTGCATCTGTAGTAGATTGGACTGTTAGAGTAAATAATCTTGGAAATACTGATGATGATTTCACAATTAACTGGGATGCTGCAGGAATTCCAGCAGGCTGGAATTTAAATGTAGATACTTCGAGTTCAATGGTAACAGATTCCATTAGTTGGAGTGGCTTTTACGAGTTTGAAGTTGTTTTAAGTATTCCTAGTGATGCATTGGCAGGTACCATTGGTACCTTCTCCATGACTGCTTTCAGTAATGGAGACAGCACTCAAACAGCTACACAAGAGTTTGTGGCAACAGTAAGTCAACATTATGGAGTTTCTTTATCCGTGGATTCAGAATCTAAAGAGAATAGTCCAGGGCAAGAAGTTGACTTTATATTCAATATAACTAATACAGGTAACGGTCAAGACACTTACAGCCTTTCGGTTGAAGGTCCAGCAATCTGGAATCCAGTTTTGAGCCAAAATGAGAGTTCAGTTGATGCAGTCAGTGGATCTCAATTTACTTTAACAGTTTCAATTCCTTCAGACAGAGATGCTGGAGCAAGTAGCGGAGATGTTGTAGTAACAGTTATTTCATCAGATGGTGAATCAACTGCAAATAGTACAGTTTCAGTAACTACTTCTCAAGTTTATGACATAGGGTTAGGTTACGTCAGTGGTTCAGATGGTACCGTTTCAGTTACTCAAGAAACTCAAATTTTATTAAAGTTGAATGTTACAAATAACGGTAATGGAATTGATACATTATCCTTAACCATGGCAAATGCTCCAAGTTGGGCTGCGTTAGGTGCAGAAACTATGCAAATAGGTCGTGGACAAACACAAGCTATAACAATCACATTATCTCCAGATGCAGCAGCATTATCTGGAAGAGATTATAATTTCCAAGTGGTTGTAACATCAGCAGATGGTAGTGAGTATACTAGTCCGGACTTCTCAGCAAATATTGAAGTTAAGGAAACAACAGGTGGAGGAGAAGTTGAAGTTGAAGACATAGAGTCTGAAGACGATAGTTCTACGCCGGGTTTTGGATTAATAGCTTCATTATTAGCATTAACTACATTAGTAGTTTTACGTAGAAGAGCTTAAAGCAACAATTCAAGCATTAGTCGTAATGCAAGATAAGTTGGATGAATGGTTTGCAGAAGACTTAGGCAAAGGTGACTTTACTACTCAAGCGGTAGTTAGTAATGAAATTTGTGAAGCTAAAGTAACTGGAGGTCCAGGAGTAATTTCAGGTCTAAAAATATGTTTTGATCTTTTAGAGCGTCATAATATTGATTATATTTCTGAGTATAATGATGGAGATACAATAAATTCATCTCTAATTCTTTCTCTTAAAGGTAAAGCTCATGATATCTTAGCAACTGAACGTCTTTTGCTAAACATATTAAGCCATCTTAGTGGTATTTCTACGCACACAAACAAAATAGTAAGAATTGCCAAAAAGGTCAATCCTCAAGTAGAAATATTAGCTACAAGAAAAACACTTCCAGGCCTAAGGAATTTTGAAAAAGAAGCAGTAGTGCATGGTGGAGGTGCAACACATCGTATGCGTTTAGATGATGCCATATTGATTAAGGACAACCATCTCAAATTGTCAAAAAGCATACAAAAATCTATAGAATTATCAAGAACCAAATATCCTGAATTAATGGTTGAAGTTGAAGCTGATGATGAAAATCAAGCAATCGAAATAGCGACTCATGGAGCTGATAGAGTTATGCTTGATAATTTCACACCTCAGGAAGCTGTAAAAGCTATAAAAAAATTAAGACAGATTTCAAACATAGAAATCGAAATATCTGGCGGCATAACTATTGAAAATATAGCTGATTATGCCGGAAGTGCAGATTTTATAAGTTTAGGAAGTTTGACGATGTCGTCATTACCGGTGGATTTTTCATTACATGTCATATAGCATAAGGATTCTTTGTTTTGATCAAGACGATCCTAAAAAATGTACTGCTAAAAGATTAGAAAGATTTAATCTTTCAGACAATCATTCCACTTTTAGGACATTACCGCCTATGGGTCTAGTTTTAGATCCTTTTTCAGATAAAGTTCTTAGTGAAGAAGATATTCCTCTTGCAGAAGTAGGCGGAATAGTGGGTGTTGATTGTTCTTGGAATAAGGCTCCAGAAACTTTTTCTCGTTTAAAGCTAATGGGATTGGAGCCTAGAAGTTTACCTTCAATAATTCCAGCCAATCCTGTAAATTCGGGTAAGGTAGGTAAGTTAACAACAGCCGAAGCGATTGCTTCAGCGTTATTAATCTGTAAGCAATACGAGCAAGCCGAAAAAGTTATGTCCGTTTTCAAATGGGGTCCAGCCTTCATAAAAATTAATTCTAATGTATTGTAATAAGTTCTATAAATGCGGCCAAACTAAGTAGATATGGAGTCAGTAAATATTCGTGAAGAAATTCCTAGTTTTAGTTTTTCAGGTAAAAGTCACAGAATATTTATAGAAGGGAGAGGCTTTGATTTTGTATCATTTAAAGTTTACAATAATAGTACTGCATCTTTAAATCTCATAAATTTAGACGATCCGTTATTTACAATTCTAGATTTTCAGGAACCTAGAGTAATTTACGTAGTTTCACGTTTAGGTCAAAAAGATTTGATTCTTCAAGGCTGTATTTTCAAATCAATTGATGGAAGTGAAAGTCAGTTATCTTATTCTAAAATTCAGACTGAGTCGTAAACCTTAATTTAGAGCATTCGAGATAGTAATTTGTGGAAATAGTAGACGTTGCAGTTGTAGGTGGTGGGCCTGCAGGTTCATCAGCAGCTCGTGAAGCGGCTGAACGAGGCTTATCGGTACTTTTATTTGATCATGCCCATCCTAGAAGAAAGGCTTGTGGAGGAGGTTTACCCGTTAAAGGTATTGAGTGGATGGATGCACCCGATGAATCGATTGAGTGTGAAATGTCTTCAATTTCTTTCACGTACAATAATACTAAATTAAAAATTCCAGTTAATAAGGGTAAATTGATTAGAAGAGATGATTGGGATTTTCATTTATTTAATAGGGCTAAAGAAGCTGGCGCAGGTCATGTAATCGAGAGAGTTAAATCTTTAGAGTTAGTTGATAATGTATGGGTAATTAACGGTAAATACAAGTCAAAGTACATTATTGGGGCTGATGGCGTGAATGGTTTTACTCGGAAACACTTTATGGAGAGGATACCTAGAGAGCATCTTTTTGCAGCAGCAGGTTATTATTTAGGAATAAAGCCTGATGAAAATGACGTAGAATTTATCGTAGGGGCTTTACCTGGTGAGGAGGGTTATCTTTGGGTATTTCCTAAAAGTGATCATTACAATATAGGTTATTGTTATAATTCTGGAACGCCAGGTATGCGTGAAGCTTTAGATAAACTTCTTGCAGAAAGATGGCCAGGAGAGTTTGCTCGTAATGGTAAATGGAAATTAGAAGAAACTGGAGAGTTAGTAGATTGCAAGAAGTTTGGTTCAGTTATTCCTTCATACAACGATCCAAAATTATTCGATGAACCTGTTTCTGGTAAGAATTGGGTTCTTTGTGGTGATGCGGCAGGTCATGTAAATCCTATTCATGGCGAAGGTCTTAATCACTGCGCATTGGGTGGTAGATTAGCAGCTAAAGCCATTTCTAAGGGAGACCCAACTTTATTTGAACAATATTGGAGATCACACTACAGTAGAGATATGTACCGTGCAGCAACAACTAAGCACAAAATCTACAAACCTTTTTTCATGAAAGTAGGTTTTGCTTTGGGAAAAACTCCAGCTCTTTTTGGTATGTTAGCAGATCTAACAAGAGGAGAATACAAGGGAAGAGCTACAACCAATTTTTGGTTAAAGCTTCCATTTGCATTAGTACAAGCTCTTTTTGGGTTTAAGCACAAAGAAATTAAAGCATTGAATTGATTTTTTGGATTAGCTTTATTAAACCCTTTGGCTCGGAGCGTTTCCTGAGGACTCAGGTATCATGAAAATACCACGAAAAGTTAAGATGTACAGCCCTTATGCAAAAAAGCATACACTTCATGAAATTGAAGTTGTTAAGAAGAAGAGAGCTTCCGAATTGGCAAGGGGACAGAGAAAATTTAGAAGTGTTACATCTGGCTACGGTGGTTTCCCTAGACCTAAACCTGAAGGGCGGGAAAAGCCAACAAAAAGAGTTTATGTTAGATATCGATGCACTGAGACAGGTAAAGCACACCATAAGAAAAACTTTAGAGCTAAAAAGTTCGAGTTAACGGAGTAAAAATGACAAAAAGTAAATTTCTGAAAGTTAAAAGCCCTGATAGCGACTATACTGTAGTCATTTTTGATAAGTGTGATACTGTAGTGAAAGATCCAGTTACTGGTTCAACTATAGCCCTTCCTACAGGTGGTAAGGCCAAGATTCTTGGGGAGATTTTAGAGGAGCTCGAGTGAGTCCTTTGGACGTACCTGAAGATGGCGATTATATTATTGGGCGCGTTATAGAAGTAAAAGATTTTGGCGCTAATTTAGATTTACTTGAATATCCTGACCAGAAAGCATTTGTTCATATTTCAGAAGTTGCTTCAGGTTGGGTAAAATATATACGAGATTTTATCCGTGAAGGCCAGATGGTCGTAGCGAAAGTTACAAAAGTTAAAAAAGGTAGTAAAATAATAGATGCTTCAGTAAGGCAAGTTTCAGGACATAGGAAGAAAGAGAAAATAAGAGAATGGAAAAATGAGCAACGCGCTTCAAAGTTGCTTGAGCTTGTTGCAAATAATATAAAAGTAGATCATGAAGATTTACGTAAAGAATTAAAAAATGATTTAGTAAGCAATTATGAAAGTTTGTATCGGGCATTTGAGGAATCAGTTATCAATAGTGAGGATTTTAAGAAGAACTGGAAAGGACCATGGGTTTCTGAATTTATCAAAGTAGGGATTGAGAATGTGACACCTCCCTATGTTACAATTGGAGGAATGCTCAGTTTGACTTCAGAAAAGGAAGATGGAGTTGAAGGAATTAAAACTTCACTAATGGGTCCAAAGGCACTTCACGAAGATAGTAAATTGACTATAAGTTCAGACGGAGCGCCAAATTATCGGGTGCGAGTAAAAGCACCGAATTACAAACAAGCTGAAGAAGAATTAAAATCAGCAGTAGATTTAGTTTTAAGTATCCTAAAAAAAGAAGGTGGCGTAGGGTCTTTTGAGAGGGTTTAATGCGCTCATCTATTTCACATTGTAAGAAATGTAACATATTTACATTAGAATATATATGTAGCAAGTGTAACGGCAACACTTCCAATCCACTCCCTCCTAAATTTTCTCCTGAAGATAAATATGGTAAATATAGAAGAATGCTTAGGGAGAACTTCAATTGAGCTTTACAAAGATTGTTAATATAGAAGAGATTAAATTAAAAGATGCAATACTTTTGGAAGGATTACCAGGCGTAGGGAATGTAGGTAAGTTAGCAGCAATGCATTTGATTGAAGAATTAAAAGCTAAAAAATGTACAGAAATATATTCATCTCATTTTCCACCACAAGTTTTGATAGATGATGATGGCGTTGTAAACTTAGTTAATAATGAGCTTTATTATCATAAAGGTAAAGGAAAAAATAGAGATTTACTATTTTTAGTTGGAGAATATCAAGGAATGGACTCCTCGGGTCAGTATGAATTGTGTAACCAATTAATTTCTTTAGTCAAAGATATGGGAGTTTCTAGCATTTATACACTGGGAGGATATGGTTTAGGGAAATTAGTTCCTGAGCCCAGAGTTCTTGGTGCAGCTACATCTGAAAAAATGGTTGATTTGTTTAAGTCCGCAGATGTTGAATTTATTGATGGCGAACCTGGTGCAGGTATAGTTGGCGCTTCAGGATTATTACTCGGGCTCGGCAAACTTCAAGGAATTGAAGGTGGCTGCTTGATGGGAGAAACTAGTGGATATATGGTAGATCCTAAATCAGCAAGTATAGTGTTGAAATCTCTTCAAAAATTATTAAATATAAAAATTAATTTAGAAGAGTTAGAAAAAAGAGCTAAGCAAGTAGATAGTATTACTAATCAATTAAAAGAAAGCGAGTCTGAAGTCGAAGATAAAGTAGATGTAAATTATATAGGTTAGAGTGCACTTCTAGATTGCAAATTAAACATTACAAGTCCATTTTTCGCGTCAATTCCAGCAACTTCTTGATAGCTATAACCTAAGGAATCACCGCCTCCAGTTCTATCTAAGAAATAGGCATAACTTCCAGCAGTATCAACATCTATATTATTTGAATAATCGTTTAAGTTTAAATTACCTGAATTTAAATCAGATATGGCTGAAATCAAATCTAAATTGCCAAAGTCAAGAATTGAAGTTGGTGATGACAGACTTTGTTGAGATATTAAATTTTGTCCAAGAATAAGCGTAGTTTCTTCATAATTAACATTATTAGTATTTTCATCAATAGCCCATTCAGCTACTTCTTCAAATCCAGTCATTAGAGTTTCAGCCGAGCAAACAGTCAGTGGAGTTTTAATTTCCTCCATTTTAAGAATAGGATTGTCTAGCTCTTTTTCAGTTCCATTGACAATGATTGTACTATTATCTTTTGTTTCACGATAATTGAGGTTCCACCCATCTACCTTTTGAGATTGCTCATTACTATGAGCCATTGTAAAATTCCATCTTAAATCATTTCTTGCACTGTAATTTGCTTCAATAATAAATGCATTCTCGTCTTCACCAGAGGAAATTGATTTTGCTTCTTGATCATTTATATAATTATCAAAGGAAGATACACGTTCTCTAGCTGTTGTAATTCCGGTTTGAAGGTTAAAATCTTGCCTCAATTGTGAATTTTCAGAACAGCTTGAACCAAATGCTGGCGCTCCATTGTCCCATTCCAAGAATTCACCTTGGCTATTGGATGAGACTGAGTCATAGCTTTTGGTAGGAACAAACTCATATCCTTCGAAAATATCTTTGGCATTCGCAGTATATTTCAAATCAATTGAGTATAATTGTGCACCAGGGGACTTTGCTTCAGAAGTCAATCTCATTTCAAATTTTAAAGGTAAACTACTAATTTCAGACATATAAAAAGAGAAAGTATAGCTGTATTCGTATTCATAACCAAGTAGTGATTCTGAAATATAGGATGTACTGATTTGTATTTTTACAGTATCATAATCTTTAATTTTTTCACCCTTGGTTACTTTAGTGGTAAATTGTATTCCACTTTCGTACAGAGTTCCACTATCGCCTTCAGTTAACGTCTTTCCAATATACGCATTTCCATGCGGTAATATTCCACTGCTGTGTTCTCTTGGTATCCAGTCAGTAGCACTTTGCCACGCCCACCTTTGACCTATGCCTGAAATTTTAGCTGTAGATGCATTAGAAATGATATCTGATCTTATTACATTTAATGAACTACTATCAACATATTGAGTTTGACTACTAATTATTTTTGAATTTTTCAATTCAGCAGGTTCAGACCCTTCTTCAGTAATAGTTCCATCCACATCATCAAGATTTTGCTCAATATACTTTTTAAAAACAGAACTTTTTGATTCTCCGTATCCATTTTTAATCACAGATTGAGGCCCTTCAATTCCTAGACTCAAATCTCCACTAAAAACCACATCAAGATTATTTATCACAACGTCGTTATCAAAAACTACAAATGGTATTGGAATATCTAAGTTACTATCAAAAGTTACAAATCCATTCACATTGTAATTAATTTGTTCTTCATATTTTTCATTAGGAACCTCTACTTCACTATTGGTTTCATTCAGTAAAACAAATAGCGTTCCAGTTAGAAGGAGTATAACTACTGTACCTACAATTCCAATAGTTTTTAGGTTTAATCCATCTATGTCTTCAGCTACAGGGATTGCCCAATCCTCATCTTTTTCCTCAGTTTCTTTAGGTACTTCTAGATTTATTTCTTCTTGGTTTCTTTCTGGAGTAATTTCAGATAAATCTAAAGTTGAGTTACTGTCGTCAGAGCCTAAGCTAGAACTATCTTCTTCTTTTCCAGTATCCCAAAGGTTTTCTTCTGACTTCACAAAGCTTAGTCATCGCTAAGCTATTTTAGACTAATGTTGATTAAACTATGATTTAATTATTGCAACTAGGAAAATAACAATACCAATTATTCCACCTAGCATTCCACCAATAAATGCAAGAATCGAATTCATAAATATTACAGAGTCATATGCCATAGAAGTTGCGTAATATATCAAAGCAGCACCCAGGATTAGGAAAACAAATCCTACGTTTCTAGTTTTACTGCTACCATAATATGAGATTAGCAATCCCATTAGTAGCATAGATAATGAAGCCCCTACCATTAGCATAGATATTGCAATTTCAGATGTTTCAGCCATTTTATTCCTCCTCTCCTGCGGAATCGTTTGATTCAGCATTCAATTCTTTTTCTAATTTCTTTAATTCTTCATCCAAGTCTAAATCTTCGAGATCTTCTAGATCGAGATCTTCTAGATCGTCAACAGTGTCTACTTTCATAAGAACAAATAAGATTAAAAACATTCCAATAATCATTCCACCAAGCGCAG
>MIZB01000265.1_pt1 | contig 13838 bp, 25 predicted proteins | sample 888171 | NCBI WGS metagenome assembly MIZB01 (sample SAMN05440186, study PRJNA335308) | marine metagenome | isolation source: marine water
AAATCCCAAGGCAGTTCAAGCTACTAAATTTAATGCTGAAAATAATAATGTTAATCTTGAAGTTTTAGAAGGTAATTTATTCGGTCCAGTTCCAAATCGAAAATTCGATATAATTGTTTGCAATCCGCCATATCTCCCTCCAGCTGAAGATTACGATGATTCTGAATTGGCTTTAGCAGTTGAAGGTGGCCCTAGTGGTTCTGAGTTTACAATACGTCTTCTCACTCAAGCAAAAGATTATCTTAATTCAAATGGATCAATATATTTAATACTCTCAAGTAGAATGAAAGAGTTTAAAGTTGATTGGAAGAGAAAGATTATCAAACAAGAGAAGTTTTTCTTTGAAAGGTTAAACCTGGTCCACTTTTTCTGATTTACTTAGCGAAAGTAATTTTAGAAATCTCATTAAAATCTGACCAAAAGGTAACGATAATGCAGAGTAAACTAGGATTGAATGTGGTAGAATCCACAACCTGTCTGTTAAACTGTAGTTTGGTTCCCATGGTAAAGACATAACTTTCAAGTCCATTCTTTCGACAAAATTATCTTCACCGAAGCATAGCCAAAATATAATTGGCATAGCAATCAACATAGTAAACATCATAGGCCTCATTTGATTCGACATCATCTCACTCTGAAGAACCATTACTTGGGGTTGCATAGTCATTAATTTATTCAAACGAGCATTATTTCCACTACGGCGAGCTTCGCTCATTTCTTTGTTATAGGCAGCCATTTTAGTCTGGATTTCAGCTACTTTTTCCCAGTCAATTAATACGTGGCGAATAATAGTCGTCAAAGAAATCATTAGAACACCAGCAAAGAGGAATGTCAGTACGGGATATTCATGTTCAAAACCAATTTGAGGTTCTAGAATATTTTCAGCAAGATTCCCCATTCCAACTCTCATTTCTGGATTTAACAAGATGTAAACCATGAAAAGCATTGTTAGTAACATACCTCCCATAGCTGGAGGTTGCACTTCTTCTTCAGACTTACTTTCTTCTTCACTCACTTATTCAAGACCTTCCTGAATTGCTCAACGGCAATATCAACTTCATTGTCATGATTTTCCACGATAGAAACAGTTGCACCTACAATAGAGGCTGCAGTTGCAGCATAATCACGATTTACCTTTTGATGCATGTCAATGTCATCCGTATCTCTTATCCTGGAAGGGTCCTTAGATCTTCTTCCTGCAATTTCTTGAGCTGTTGCTTCTACTAAAACAATAATGTTTGGATTTAGTGCACGTATAGTCCACTCTGGTAATCCTGGCATGTATCCAGAAGGAGTTAAGATAGAAGCATGTGTGTCTACTACAACATTCCCCATTTTTGAAATTCGGTCGCCTGCTTGTCTTTGCAAATCCTGTTGTTTTTCAACAGGTAATTTTCTCATATCATCACGATCATTGACACCTTCTTTTTGAGCTTCTTCAAACATGGTACTGCCAAAATTCACAATTTCGTATCCGTAGTCTTTTGCAGCATTCATAACAGTACTTTTTCCCACTCCAGGAACTCCAGTTACAATTACAACACCCATCTCTATTTGCCTAATCGGTTGGGTTTTTTTATGCTTTCTGGTAATTCAGTAAATATCGCCGGACATCCTTTAGCTAAATGCCAAGCTGGAACATCTTTTGTAACAATAGCACCTCCAGCAACAAATGAGCCTTCACCAAGAGTTATTCCGGGCATCAAAGTTGCATTTGCACCTACAGAAACATCATCTTCAATTGTTATTTTTTCTAAGATATATTCAGTTCTAAGTGGAGTTTTATCATTTGTTAATGTGGCATTTGGTCCTAAGAATACACGATTACCAATTTTACTTCCAGTAGGGATATAGACACCAGTTTGGAAACTACAATCATCTCCAATTATACAGCTATTATCAATAACTGTATTAGTACCTATTAGACAATTATTTCCAATAATTGTATTTTCTCTAATTAGAAAATTATGCCCCGTTCTAGTATTTTCTCCTACTTTTGCAGTAGAGTAAATTGCACCAGGCCTTATCTTGGAATTATCTCCAATTTCACATCCATTAATTTTTTCAGGATTTGATTTTAATAAATCTAATTCAGCATTATGTGGATAACCGATTAATGCCTCAGCGTCAATAAAACATGAACTACCAATTTTAGAATTGCCGAATATTGGCATTACTCCTCGCCAAAGAAGCTTCGAAGAACTGGATGCATTTCCATCATTTGTTCTTTCCCAATCTGTTCATACATTCTAATCATAATTCCAACAGTAAGCAGTACTCCAGTACCTGAAGACTGCCCCACAGTTCCAATCATATCTGCACCTGCAGCCAAGAAACCGACCACTGCTCCACTGAAAACAGTTACAGTAGGGATATAACGCTCTAAAACTTTTTCTACAATACGTGGATCTCTACGGAATCCTGGTATTTGCATTCCAGAACCTTGTATTTGTTTAGCCACATCAGCAGGCCCCATGTTTGTAGTTTCAATCCAAAATTTAGCAAATACAATAGATCCTAAAACCATAATACCCATATAAATTATGATGTGAGCTACAAGTTGCCAAGGTTCATGACCTCCTAAATACTGTCCATATTTCTCTGGACTTACAAGAGGAAGAAACCAATCCTGTAGACCAGCTAGGCGGTTAACATAGTACGCTAAGCCCATAGTAGGCACAGGATTGCTTCCATCAGTAGTATCAAAAGCTCCAAGTCTCCAATTATGGCCAAATATAGGCCATGTAGACATTGTTGGATGCGACCAAAATAGAAGAGCAAACATATTGACATTTGCCAAAAGAGCAGCCATTAGAATAACAGGAATATTACTAGCGTAAATCAAGCGAATTGGGTATCTTCCTCTAGCTCCTCTTACTTTTCCGTGAGCCAAAGGCAACTCAATACGTGAAGATTCAACATAAACAACAATAAAGAAAACAACTAAAGTACCAAGCAATGCGACAAGAGGATTTGGAGGCGCCAATAACATTGCTTCATATCCTCCATTACTCAAATCAGAAGTTGATGAATTTTTAAGATACCATAAAATCATTGGGAAAGTCCCAGACGGAGTTTCAGTTTGACTTCCAGGTGCAGGTTCCCAATTCAAAGTTCCAGTGAAAATAGCTTGTGAAACACCAGCTGCAATGAATAATGAAATACCAGACCCAATTCCCCATTTGGATACACTTTCATCCATTAGGAAAACTAAGTAGGATCCTATTGCTAATTGAGTAATAATAGTCATTCGAGCCCAAGTTAGCCCAACATCACTAACGATTGCAGCACTAGGTTCAAGAAAACCGAACACTTGAGGAACAGATTCCACAATAATCATTACGATAACTAAAACTTTCTGTGTTCCTTGGTATATTTCTTTATCTTTTGGATTTTGTAAATTTAAATTTATAATTTTTGCACCTGTGAAAAGTTGCATGATAATACTGCCAGTAACAATAGGACCAATACCTAAGTGCATCAAACTACCACTAGCTCCTGCTAGAATTGCTCGATATTGGCTGAAAAGGTCAATAGTCTCACCTCCAAGACCATATATTGCTACATTTGTCATTGCAAAATAAACAATAAGAATAGTCAAAGTCCATGTCATTTTAGTTCTAAAGTGAACATGTCCGTCAGGTTTTTTGATAGTCGGCATTCTACCGATTATTGGTTTAAGTCCATGTAATTTTGATCCTTCCCCAGAGTAAGAAGAACCCATGTAAACTAGCCATGTTAGAACTATAAAACCAGCACCCATTAATGTGCCAGCTACAGTTTCAGGACTTTTCCAATTATACCAAAGTACATAAAGAAGAATCATAAAAAGACAAGGACCGAGTGCTTGTCTTGGGTTTCTAGGGATATCGTTTTCAGCCATTCAGAATTTCTCCACCAGCTGCTTCAATTTTTTCTACGGCTTTTGCAGATGCTGCATTAATCGTAAGTTTATATGATTGTTTGGTAGAACCAGTACTGAGTAATTTGTCATACCCCATACTTTGTAAATTAAGAGATATAACCTTTCCTTTTTTTGTTGCCACACCATCAGCAATCCATTTATCACACATTTCCTCAATAGTGTTAAGATTAATTGCAGTATTCGCATGAACTACAGATTGAGGCCTTTTGAAACCATGAGCACCCCATACACGTCCAACGCGTTCATACATAATACGCTTGGTTTTATGACATCCTGCATTACCACGACCGCCTCTTAGTCCTGCACCACGGCCTTTCTTGTGCCCTCTACCGCGCGTGCGGCTAGGCTTTAGTGCTTTACGCCTTGGCATATTGCATTCTCCTAATTAATTTATTAATTTTGTCACCACGATAACCAAGAGCTCCACCTTCCTTAAAACTACGTTTTATTCCTTCATACCCTTTACGTGGCGGATGTAATCTAAAAAGAGGCTTTAATGCAGGAACATCTCTCATTACAGTTTTTCCTTCTGTGATAGATTTTGCTAAAGCCTTAATTGTCTTGAAAGATGATTCTTTCAATTCAGTTTTAGTATAACTCTTATTGCCGCTGGTTTTACCCGAACTTTCAAGCATTAATTGTGTAGTATCGACATCAACTTCTCCCCAAGTGACATAATCTTTGATAATATTTAGCATACCTTTGTAAACGTCGTTTTCAGGAACAATAACGCAATGGTTTACATTATTCAAACGCATAATACTCATAGTTTTCTTAATCTTAGGCATAACATTTACAGAACCTCTTACTCTAACAATTGCCCAGCTCATTCTTGTTTTACTCCTTTAACCATATTATGAAAATCATCTTGGCCTGGTAATAATTTTGTCGTTGTTGTCTTTTGAAGTGCAATAAACATTGCATTTGCAAAGTTATAGATTGTCTGCGTTTGACCTTTGGTAAAGGACCATGCATCTTCAACACCTGCTAATTTTAACATAATTTTACCAACTTGATTTGTAACAAGACCGACACCAGGTGGCGCAGGTTTAATTGTTATACGAGTTGATCCAGTTCGCCCAGATACTTCAAAGGGTAATGAATTAGGGACAGCAGTTGAACATTCCCAAGACCCACTTCCTCTTCGGATTTCAATTATATTCATTTTTGCACGATCCAAAGCTTTTGTAATTGTAGGTCTTACTAATTTACCAGAAACACGCCCTAGTCCAACAATACCATTTCCATTACCAACAATGGTGGTAACTGCAAATCGAACTCTTCTTCCTGAATCAGACATTCTTTGAACCATATGAATATCAATAACTTCTTCTAATAAATCTGGAACTAATAAATCAATAATTGGAGGTTCACGCAAAGGCAATCCAGTAGCCAATGCATCTTGAATCGTAGTAATTTCACCCGAAACAACCATTCTTCCTAATTCAGTCTTAGCAGTCCATTTGGAAATCCTTTCTTCAGCAGCACGTCGGCGCTGTTGAGCAGGAGATAGAGGAGGTCCTCGTTGTGGCCTTCCACCTTGCTGAGGCTTTCCGCCCTTTTGAGGAGGTTTTCCACCTTGGTAAGGTTTGTTACCCTTATAATTTGATTGTTTAGGTTTAGATGCTTCTTCAGCCATTATTTACTGCCTCCAATTTTCTTGGATACTTTTTCAAAGTTAGTAGTTGCTTTATCAGAAATGTGTTTACCGTTAATTCGGTCATCACTCGGGAATAAATTATCTGAATGAGGTATTTCCAAACCTCCATCTACAAGCCCTTTTAGAGTTGCAAATGCTCTTCCTCCCGGTGTTGGAGTAATTCTTCCAATATCGAGAACAGCAGAATCAATTCCGGCTTTTAGTGCTCTTTTGGCTGCTAACATACCAGACAAATAAGAAGCAGGGACATTAGTTTTAGATCCTTTCCAGCCCATGCCTGCAACATCAGCAGAATTCGCAGATGCTAGAACATTATCGCCTTCATTCTTAAATTCAATAATTTGAACAGAAACCTTAGCATTACTAAATCGAACAACAGCTCTAGGAATTCCAGACTTTAGTAACGCTAATCTCTTTCGATAATTAGTAATACCTTTATTTCTTCTAGAAAAGTGCATTCCTCTTGGCATTATTTCGAGCCTCCTAGCTTAATTCCATCAATTTCCATATTATATCTCAAATGATTTCTTGAATTGTAAACACCACCTTTTACACGGCGGTAATAGAGCCTATATTGTGAGGGATCAATAGTCCCACCAGCTCTCAATGCAGCCAATTCTTTTCTTAATGCACGTACGCGATTCATCCAAGCTTCTTTCTTTGGTGTACGAGCTCCACCGGCACCTTTTCTTGAACCATGACCTCGACGCCTTCCTTTAGTTCGTTGAATTGCCATAACCTTTGCTCTACCTCTAGAAATACCTTTTTTCTGATGCTTACGAATGAATTTTTGAACAATAAGCAGCCGTACATCATCTCGAGTTACAGCTTCAGAGATTCGTTCTTGGACCTCAGGCCGATCGTCAACCCATACTCGATGTACTCCACATTTCAATAAAGCAGCTCCAACGCGTTTCTGATAGGATAAATTCATAAATCTCTCCTATTGAAAATACGTATTTTCAATTCATCAGCTTTCTTAACAATAATTTCTCTTTTCTTATCTCCAACTTTACTTGAGATACGGATTGCTTGAGTTTTAGGATCTACATTATCAACTTCTTTTGGATTGTGAACCATAACTTCTTCAAATCCGGAAGGATGTAAGCCTCTAACACTTGCAGGCCCTCTAAATCCAGGTTGAACAACGGTAATCCTATATTTGAAATGACGGCGCATTTTAGAGTGTATACCTCTTGGTCGTCTCCATTTGTCTCCAAGTCGCTTGTATCTAAACCAATTTTGGCGTTTAAAGGCAGGACGTCGGTTGGACATCCGGTTACGCTTTGATAATGCAACTTTTGTTTCAGGATCTAAAACGGGCTTTTGTCTTGGTTTATATTCTTCATCACTCATTGAGCAACTCCTTTAGAAATAGTATAGATTCCATCTTGGAAAACACGGATATCTCTTCCTTTTACAACGGTAGCTTTTTCTAAATTACCGGCAGTTTGGCCAACTTCTTCCACATTGTTACCTTCAATTGTAACAATATCGCCTTTTACTTTAACCTTAGCAGCTCCGACAATTGCTGAATTTCGAGTATCTTTTTCTCCCAGGAAATTGTCTATAGCTACAATATTTCCTTTTACAACAACTTTCATAGGAAAGTGAGCAAAAACAATTTTCATCTCATACTTAAATCCTTGATTTACTCCTTTAATCATATTGGAAAGATGTGCCTTCCATGTGCCTATCAGAGCTTTTTCTTTCTTTCTGAGTTTATTTCCAATAATTTTCAATTGATTTTCGCCTTGTTCAAATTTCATAGATGCGTGCTTAAACTTCCGAGTCAAATCTCCTCTAGGACCTGTGACTTTTATGTCTGAACTACTACTATCTACTGAAACACCTTCAGGTAATGCTAAAACGTGGACCATTTCTTTAATGAGCATCTAATAAACGTAAGCTAACAGCTTTCCTCCAGTTGAAGCCTCTTTGGCTTGATCATTATTCATTACACCATAAGGTGTTGTTAGAATCAACAGTCCGAAATCTTTGGCAGGCAGGTAACGGGCTTCATGCCTATCCATATCTTTCAATTTAATAGAAAAGCGAGGTTTGATAGCTCCACATCCATTAATTCTTCCATTGAGTGAAATATCGTATTCTCCTCCTCTTCCGTCATCTCTAAATTCATAATTATTCAAATAACCTTTTTCAGTTAGTAATTTTAGTACATCACCTATTAGGCGTGATGCTGGAACAATTGCCGACTCTTTTCCAACATGGTCTGCGTTTTTGATAAGAACAAGGGCATCTGATAATGGATCGTGTTTCATATTTTTTTACCTCAATCGTATTTTTTGAACCCTAGCTCTGGAGCTTTGTCCCTGAAACATTGTCTGCACAAGTTCAGTCCGTAACGGCGTACTAGTCCGCGTTTTCTATCACACAATACGCAGCCAACTATTCGGCCACGGTAAACTTCGCGTTCTTTAATTTTAACTTTTTCTATGTTCATACTTTAAAAACCTCCAAAGCGAATTTTTTCTGCATGTATTCTTGGCATTCTTCCGCATTAATTCGGTGATTTTTGCCAACCCTTTTACTTCTAATTTTTCTTCGAGACACTCTAAATCCTGGTCTTTCAAAGGCAATTGCAATATCAAGTCCGAAAATCCCAATGTCTGGATCATAACTTTCATTTTCATATCCTGTATAATCAGGTATTCCAAAACTTAATCCACCGGTTTTGGAAAAACAATAATTCGGTAATTTATTCTCACGAACCCATAAAGACTTTTCAATAAATTTTAAGGCAGGTTCGCCTCTCAAAGTAACTTTACATCCGATAGGCATCCCTAATCGAATTCCAAGATCTCGATTTGTAGACTTAGAAAGGGTACGAGTAGGTTTGCAACCGCTTAATTTTTCAAGAACACTTTCTGCTTTTGCAAGTCTTTGCCCAGCTTCACCAACTCCAATATTTAGAACAACTTTTGCAATTCTCAATTCTTTCATTGGATTCATAGTTTAACCTCCGGGAGATTAACTAATGATTTTTTATCGCCAACAACAAAAGAATAAGATTTGATAGTTTGGAATCCATCATACATTACTAGGTTTGGCTTTGTACTGCGCGTTATTTCAATTCCTTTAATTTCAGATAGAGTTCCAACATGGGCACCCCCCATGATAAATGCTTGAGAACCCTCTTTAAATTCTAAGACCTTTTTTATTTTCATATCTGGTAATGAAACTTGAAGAACATCTCCCGTTTTTACTTTCTCATCAGATATCATATTTGTTCCATCGTGTAAATTAAGTTGAACTTTTCCGCCTTTCACAACAGTTTTGTTTTCGACACGTAATAATTTCCATTTTGATTCAGCAGCTTTTATTTCTACGAACTGAAGTCTACCGTGATCGTCTATCATAGTTCGATAGTGTCTTTTCATAGCTGGTAAAGAAATAACATCCATTAATCCAACTGGATATTTTGGTTTACGGACAACTCTTTGATCAATTAAAACAGCTCCGCTGTTTAGAACAAACTTAGCTTCACGGTTAGTATCACAAACATTCAAGTAATCTCTTAAGATTGTTGAGATAGGAATTGCACCTTCTAGAGAGTGCTTACCTGGCATTGGCCTAGTAGTCCAAACATTTTGTTTTCTAGCAATACTCCAAGAACGGGGTGCGACAAGCCTCTTTAGATGGTCACTACTCATTTTGATTCTCCTTTTAGTCTATCAATAAGTTCAGATTTCTTTCCACCGACCGGAAGTCCTTTTTCTTTAAGGGCCTCTTTCAAATCAGGAACTTTCATATCATCATAATTAATTTCTTCAACGACTTTTTCTTCGTTATCTTTTTCCTCAGCTTCGTTGACTTCTTCGGTTGTTTCTTCTACAATTGGTCCAACTGTTTCTTCTTCATGTTCATCTTCAGCAGCTTCTAAGTCAGATATAACTGAATCAGTCCATTCTAGTGATTCATTAACACGAGTTAACAATTTTCTTCTGTAAATATCAGACCAGTCTGGATTGATTATTACTAAATTAGAAGGATCAATAGGCCGTTGAAGTTCAGTTCCATCCGATTTAAAATAAGTAAATCCTTCTACGTATATTTTACGAGCTTTCCGGTCTACTTTGGCAACTATAGTTGCTGATTTAGACTTTCCTTCACCTCTAACGATTAAAACACGATCGCCTTTTCGAACCGGCATAGATCTTGGATACCTAAATCCGCGAGCTAATTGTTTTTCACGGAGACTTTTGTCTACCGGAGCAGACATTTCACGATGTCTACGGTGGTATGGTGCCGTATATCGGGCAAGTCTCTGTTTTCGTGGTTGAATTGAACTCATATTATACTCATACTATTGTAGTCGCTGCAGCAGCGATACGAGGCCATCTTTCAGCAGCCTCTCTGGATACGGGACCTTTAATCGAAGATCCTTTTGTTTCTCCTTGTTCATTAGTTAATACAGCTGCATTATCTTCGAACTGGACCATGGTTCCATCTGCCCTGCGGAATGCTCTGCGGCACCTCACAACAACAGCTCGGACCAATTGTCTGCGCATTTCGGGATTGCCCTTCTTTACTGAAGCTACAATCATATCACCTACTCCTGCGGAAGGAGATCTACGGTGAACGCCTTTATAATTTAAAACAGTAACAATTTCGATTAATTTTGCACCACTATTGTCCACACAATTTAGTCTAGCACCTTGCGGCAGACCTCTCATTTGACGCCCTGCAATTGCTCTCATTCGTCTCTCCTTTCAATGACAACAAAAGATTTTGTTTTAGACAATGGCCTACATTCCATAAGTGTTACAATATCGCCTTCAGACGCTCCAACACTGGCCGGACTATGGGCACTTATTTTCGAAGAACTACGAGCATATCGCTCGTATTTGGAATCATATTTCATTTTATTAATTTGGACAACAACTGTTTTTTGGGCTTTTGCTTTTACAACTTTACCACGGAGTATTTGTCCACGAACAGATAAACTTCCAAAGAAGGGATCATTAGGATCTCCATCCCATGGGTTTGCAGGCGCTTCAACATCAATGCCTATGTCTCTTGGTTTATTTTCACTCATGCTTTCACCTTTTTAATTCGGTCTTGTGATCGGTATGCAATTTTATTACCTACAAGTTCACCATTTTCAAACATAAATTTCCCAGGACGTTTACTAATCATTTTTTGTATTCCGCTATTTTCAATAGTAATAGTTTCACGACTTTCTCCGATAATTTTTCCAGAGACTCCACGTAAGCTAGGATCACTGTGTTCAGAAACAGTTACGTTTTTACCAATAAACTCTACTCGCCCGTCCATTATTGAACCTCCACTGGAAAGCCCATGTCTGCTAAAACTTCGCCAACTTTTTTTGTGTGGTTACCTTGAAGCTCAATTACTCCACCTTTTGCAGTTCCACCAGTTGCACATTTTGTTTTTAATTGTTTGGCAAGATCACTAATGTCTACACCTTTTCCTACGCCATTAATTAATGTAACTAATTTCCCATACCTACGTTTTTCGATATGGACTTTAATGGATTGTTGTTCTCTAACAATCTCTTCCATAGCAAGTAATTCTTTTGGAAGGCCAGTCAAAGGGTCAATGTCTACCATTAAATTTCACTCTCCAATTCTATTTCTCTCATAATGGTTGTTAATCTTGCAATCTGTTTTTTCAAAGCCCTCATTCTACCTGGAGATGTAGGTTGTCCACCCATAGAAGCAACACCTCTTTCATTCATTAATTCGGAGCGAAGCTCTTTCAATCTAACGTCACGTTCTTCAGGTTGCATTTCTCTGAGTTCGTCAGGTTTTTTAAGACTCATTTCTTAGCTTTCTCCTTTTTCTCAGATACTTCTTTTTTTACATCCTTACTTTCCGGTTTCTTATCTTTAGCTTCCGGAGATTCAGTAGTTTCTTCTACTGTATTATCTTCAGTACTTTCGTCTTTAGCTTCGGTTTCTGGAGTTTCAACAACTTCTACAACTGGCTTAACGATAGTAATTTCAGCAGGTAAGACAGCATCAGGTTTCATTATTGCTACCTTCACTCCAATAGTTCCAGGTTTGAGTTTAGCCTGAGCAATACCTACGTCCATTAATTCTAGTGCAGGTTCTCCGCAGAATTTTATGTGCCCAGATAAGAACTTTTCAGTTCGGTGTCTAAGACCAGTCAATTTTCCAGCAATAGTAATTTGACATCCACGAGCGCCAGCGTCCATGATTCGTTGTAGCATAGAATTGCCAGCTCTTCTGTAATTCCAGCCTCTTTCCAATGCATTTGCTACTTTTGCAGCCATAATTAGTGGATTTAAAGCGAAGCGAGTTACTTCACCTGCTTCAACTTGTAAATTTTCATATCCGAATTTTCTTTCCAATTCTTCAGTTAATTTTTGAATATCGCTACCTTTTCTTCCAATTACCAAACCTGGCCTTTCAGCAGCAATTCTAACATGTGTACCTAATGGTGTTCGTTGTATTGAAAGTCCACCAAAACCAGCTCTAGTTGTTCTCTTTTGCACATGATCATGAACTTGTACACGACGTACACGTTCTTTGAGCATTTCTTTGACTATGGTCATTTAATTTCCTCCAATACTACTTCGATGTTAGCGCTTTCACGCATTTTTGGAGTTGCCCTGCCTCTAGCTCTTGGAAATCTACCTTCGAAAGAGACTCCGCGAGATGTTGCAATGTGAACAATTCTCCAGTTTTCAATATCAATATGGATTGCTTCTCCATTATTTCCTGCAGATTCAATTATTTTGAGTATAGCTGCTGCAGTTTTTACAGGATATCTTCCTGAAGAAATTCCTTTACCTTTTCTGTGACCTACTTTACCATCATGTCTCTTGAATGGAACTGCTTGATCTAAATCAATTACTCTTTCTAAATAACTTTTAGCTTTTTCAAGTTCCATACCTTTCAAGGCATGACATACTTCTCTAGCTGCTTTTGGTGAGATATTCACTCCAACACCGCGAGCCGCAGCATGAATTTCGGGATTATACGGGAACGAGAAACCTTTCATAACATCACTTCAACGGCATAAATTTAGACGACTTGGTAGCACCGACTCCAGGTCCAGTATGTGTAGGGGATGTTCTTGTAGGAGCTAATTCTCCAAAGTACAATCCAATCATTTCGGGCATAATTTCTATGCTCACAAATTCTCTTCCATTATGTACGGCAAAAGTTCTTCCAACAAATTGGGGAACAATTATCATTTCACGACGGTGAGTTCGGAGAACTTTCTCCGGTTTATTATTAGAATCAGTAATTAATTTGGCTTGTTGTTGACTTAGGCCACGTCTAAAAGTTCTTCTTTGTCTAGATGGAACCATAGTCATAAAATCTTCAAAAGTGAGTTCTTTGAGCTTTTCAATAGTCAATCCGCGGTAAGTAAATTCTTTCTTACTGCGTACTTGAATACCTGCTTTCCTTTTTCTTTCTCTCCTTCTTGCAGCCTTAGGCGTTGCAAGCCCCTTAGTTCTTCGTGCCATTAGCGTTTGCCTCCAGTTCTCTTAGCAGCAATGTGTCCCACTTTACGGCCTGGTGGAGCATTTCTTGAAACAGTAGATTGAACACCAACTGTTTGCTTTCGTCCACTTCCGTGAGGGTGATCAACTGCATTCATTGCAACTCCTCTTACCTTTGGCCAAATCTTTGGCCTAGATCGGTTACGATAGAAATTTTTCCCAGCCTTTGCAATAGGTTTTTCACCTCTTCCAGAACCTGCTACTTCGCCTACAGTAGCTCTACACATATTGTCTAGCTTCTTTTGGGCTTTAGATGGCAATCGAATCGTAGTTTGTTTGCCATGTGAAATAACAGTTGCAGCACCGCCAGCAGCCCGGGCTAATTTCCCGCCATCTCCTGGTTTCATTTCTATATTGTAAACTTTAGTTCCTTCTGGTATTGAACCGACATAAGATGTATTTCCAACATCAATTTCAGCACCATGACCTGTGGCAACATCTTGCCCAACGTGCATTCCATTATGCGCAATCATAGTGTAGGTTCCATCTTGACCTTCTACCTTAGCAATAGGAGCAGTCCTGCCAGGATCGTGCATAAGTTCGAGTACTTTACCACTCGATGATTTAGATCTTGGATGTCTTGCCTCACCCTTGAAACGGTTATCCGGGGCTTTGAAACGATGTCCTCGCCCACGTCTTCTAGGTATTATTCGCTTGCCCATATTATCACAGTATTCCTAATCTATTACTCAAGTCTTCAGCAGAACTTCCTTCTGCCAATTTGACTATTGCTAG
>MIZB01000109.1_pt1 | contig 13764 bp, 8 predicted proteins | sample 888171 | NCBI WGS metagenome assembly MIZB01 (sample SAMN05440186, study PRJNA335308) | marine metagenome | isolation source: marine water
GTAATATAGCACAATATCGTTATTCAGTTGAATTAAATGGATGATAAAGACCGTGCCCTCAGAGATTATTGGCTACAATTCCATAGAAAGAAGAAATTTGCTTTGCCCGAAGAATTAGAGCAAGCTAGTGGTAAGTCACTAGCGGAGATGGGTCTTACCAAAAGAGATTTCCAGATTAAGGACAGTAGTCAAGCTGATTATTCTAGGGCTAATGTCCGAAGCCAGTCTTCAGGCTTTACAAATGGTAATGGCTTAACTAATGGTAATGGATTAACTAATGGTAATGGATTAACTAATGGTAATGGATTAACTAATGGTAATGGATTAACTAATGGAAATGGTCTTACTAACGGTAACGGACTTACTAACGGAAATGGTCTTACTAACGGAAACGGTCTCACAAACGGAAACGGTCTAACTAACGGTAATGGACTAACTAACGGAGGAGGTATCGGCGGTTATTCTAAAATTGAGTTAGAAAAGACAGATAATTCTTCTAGAAGAAACTCAGTAATTGCAATTATTATGGCATTACTACTAGGTGGAGGAATAGTCTTTTTCTTAATTGATGAGATACCTAACGGCACAGAATTAGATGGAAATACAGAGGATTGGGAAGGTGTACCAAGAGTAGAATTAGAAACCGGAAATATTCCTAATTCAAATATAGATTTGGAACTTGTAGCAGCTCAAACGGATTCCATTTATCTTTCGTTATTAACTGTGACTAGTGAGCCACTCTTTTATTCAGATAGTGGCGATTTATTACGTATTTTTATTGATACTGATAATTCGGCAGAGACTGGGTATTTTATTCCAGGAATGGGTGCCGATTATATGGTTGAAATTTATGGGGAAAGATCACTAAATAATAATAATAAAACAATTCAGAGTTCAGTTTTGTATATTTTTGATGAAGGTCGCGATAGAAACGATTGGAATGCTTTTGTAGCTTTAACTAATATTGACATAGCTTCAGTTGAAGATATTACCGAATGTAGAGTTCCATTATTTGATCTAGGTATTCAAAATACAGATCCTATCAAATTGGGATGGCAAACATCAGATGGCTCAGGTATCACAGACTTGGCTGAAGTAATAGTTGGCGTCAATACGGAAAATGTGTTTATTAGTGATGTAATTTTGTCCTTTCAAAGGGATAACATTATGCCTTCTTCGAACGAATTAATGATTGATGGCTATTTTGAAGATTGGTCCCAGATTCAAAAGTATCAAGATAGTGATTGGAATGAATATCAAGAAGGACCTGAAGAAGTATTAAACCAAAATGTAGACTTAAGTGAATATGCTAGCGTTAGGCGAGGTCCAGAAACATTTTTTTACATGAGTGTTAACGCAGATATCTTGTCAGGAATCACAATCCCTCACGATGAACCTAAACAGAAAAATTCAGTTTACACTCCTAATTCAAATGAGATTGACATAATATCTCCAATTTCAGATAATAAGGCAACAGAACCGGTTTTGAAAGGTGAAGATACCGTTTATATTTTCTTAGACACTAACGGAGATGTTCCATATGGTTTCAAAGTAAATGATTCATTTTATGCAAATCAATTAATTGAGATAACTGGTCAACATGGATTAGTCATATCATCTCAATTGTATGACTATTCTTCTGAAGAAGATTTTAGTTTATGGTCATGGGAATATTCTCAAGATGTAGATTCAGCTTCACACGGCCGTGAATTGGAAGTTATGGCTACTGGCATTAGTGACTCTTTCAAAGTATATTATCACTTGATGTCTTGGGATGATTCAAATGATTATTCAGACGGTTTTTGGGTAGTGGATCAATTTGGTTCTAGAACAACACCTACTTGGACTGAACATACCATAAAGGGAGACTATGATGCAGCTTGGGACGTTTACGCTATAGATTTAGATAGTGATGGAGACATGGATGTATTAGGTGCTGCAGCTGGAACATCTCAAGATGTAAGTTGGTGGGAAAACGACGGTAGTGAAAGTTTCACTAAACGAACTATTTCGGGAAGTTACCCTGGTGCAAATTCAGTTTTTGCTTTGGATTTAGACAAAGACGGAGACATAGATGTTTTGAGTACTGGAGCTGCCAATAGTGGAGATGATGTTACTTGGTGGGAAAATAATATGGCCTCAAATGGAGGCTGGACTGAGCATACAATTGATTCTGACTTTCAAGAGGCTTGGTATGTACGTGCAGCTGACATCGATGAAGATGGCGACATAGATGTTGTAGCAGCTGGAAAGGGCGCAGGCGGAACTACTGGGAAAATTAAATGGTATGTAAATGATGGTACTCCAGACAACGATGATTGGACTGCAGTTCTAATTGATAACAATATTTATGGAGCAATGTGCGTTCGTATAGTAGATATAGATCTAGATGGGGACTTAGACGTTCTAGGTGCTGCTTCAGAGGCCGGAGATCTTTTAGCATGGTGGGAAAACGATGGATCGCCTTCAGGAGCTGGTTGGGCTCAAAATAATATTCAAACAAGTTACAAAGAAGCTCATTCAGTTTTTGCAGCAGATATTGACGGTGATGGAGATATTGATGTAGTTGGCACCTCGGGAGGAGATGGTGCAGATACAGATAGAATTGATTGGTTTGAAAATGATGGCAGTCAAAGCTTCACGAAACGAACTATAGACTCAACATATGGTAATGCCTGGGGCGTTTATGTTAAAGATATTGATTTTGATGGAGATCTTGATGTTTTGAGCTCGGCTAGTGGAGCTGATGATGTTACCTGGTGGGAAAATGATGGCTCACCCTCAGACGGCGGTTGGACTGAAAATACAATTGAAGGTAATTTTGATGGAGCCAGACACGTGTATGCTGAAGATATAGATACGGATGGAGATATTGATGTTCTCGCTGTGGCAAACATTGGTGATGACATAACATGGTGGGAGAATACTGCAATTTTCAGTTTCGATCCAACCTGGACTTCAAATCTCATTACAGCAAGTGCAAGTGCAGCAAGTGGGGTTTTTGCAGCAGATTTAGATAATGATGGGGATATGGATATTATTTCAGCCTCTTTTGCAGATGATACAATAGCATGGTATGAGAATAGTGGTGGACCTTTTTGGTCAATATCAGCCATTACTGATAGTGCCGATGGTGCATACTCGGTTTTTGCAGCAGATTTAGATAATGATGGAGACATGGATATTATTTCCGCATCAGCTAATGATGATACAATAGCTTGGTATGAGAACGATGGTGCAGCAGATCCGAGTTGGTCGGCTTCGGACATTGCAACAGATGCCGATGGTGCATGGTCTGTTTTTGCCGCCGATATGGATAATGATGGAGACATAGATGTTCTCTCAGCCGCATATGGTACTGACGATGGAATCGCTTGGTATGAGAATAATGGTGCAGCAGATCCAAGTTGGACAGCCTCAGATATTGCAGATACAGATGGTGCACAATCAGTTTTTGCTGCCGATATGGATAATGACGGCGATATGGATATACTCTCAGCCTCTCGAAATGATGATATAATTGCTTGGTATGAGAATAATGGTGCAGCAGATCCAAGTTGGACGTCATCCAATATTGCAACTAGTGCTGATCAACCCCAATCTGTTTTTGCTGCCGATATGGACAATGATGGAGATATGGATATTGTTTCAGCGTCAGATGGAGATGATACAATAGCATGGTATGAGAATGATGGTGCAGCAGATCCGAGTTGGTCTGCAGCGAATATTGATACTAATGCTGAAGGGGCACAGGATATTCATGTAGCTGATATAGATAATGATGGAGATATGGATATTGTTTCAGCGTCAGCTACAGACAATACAATAGCATGGTATGAGAATGATGGTGCAGCAGATCCTAGTTGGTCTGCATCAGATATTGCAACAAGTGTGAGTGGTGCCAGGTCAGTTTTTGCAGCAGACATAGATGGCGATGGCGACCTGGATGTCATTTCGGCTTCATATGCTGACAACACAATAGCTTGGTATGAAACCAGTGCAGCTATTCCCGAGTTTTCTAGTATTTTGATGCCTGTAATTTCTGTGCTAGCTGTAGTCTGTTTGAATTACAGAAGAAGAAACATTCAATAGAGTAAAATACAAATATACAGCTTTTACTAGTATGTTATGCCAAAGGAATTCAAGGCTTTTATCAAGGGACAAGCGGTTAAGAAAATTATAGATCCTAAAACAGGCCAAGAAAAGTGGGTTCCAATAGAAAGTGAATCTTGAATGGTGCCTTTGTTTCGGGTTTTTTCCTTAGCTTTTCATTAATTTTAGCTATAGGTCCACAGAATGCATTTGTTCTACGTCAAGGGTTATTGCGGCAACATGTTTTTCCGATAGCTATTTTCTGTGCTATATCAGACATTATTTTGATATTGTTGGGTATTTTTGGTTTTGGCTCTATAATATCTGGCTTTGAAGACTTTTCACAATATATGTTCATAATTGGTGGAATTTGGTTATCAGGTTATGGCATTCTTAGATTGAAAGGTGCATATGTGGCAGATAGCTTTCTTGAAGCTTCAAAAGAAGAAGTATCAGATCTGAAATTAGTCTTAATGAACTGTGCAGTATTGACATGGTTGAACCCTCATGTGTATATTGATACTTTGATTCTAATTGGTACAGTTTCTATTCGTTTTGAAGATACAGTTCAATTTGGAATGGGTGCTTGTCTTGCGAGTATATTGTTCTTTTTTTCACTAGCTTTTGGAGCTAGAATTTTATCGCCTTTAATGAGCTCAAAGAAGGCGTGGCAAATTTTGGATGTAATCATTGCTTTAGTAATGTTTACTCTCGCATATTCAATGTTTTTAGAATCTCTCTAAAGTAATAATTAGGACTGCTTGTTCATAATGAATAATGAAATTAACGGCTTTGACTTTGAGCGCTGAACGTTATTTTCCACGTTATGGTAAATTTATTGATGAAGCTAAAGGAATTCCAGAGAGAATAAAATCTGTAAATGATCTAGAAAAGTATGGAACTTTAGTATTGTCTGGAGGGGGGGACATGGGAGTCAAGAGCGGCGCTTATGGTTCTCAGACAGATAATTTACCTATTGCAGGCGTTAAAGATGATCGTGATGAGTTAGAGTTAACTTTACTTGAAAAAGCTAAGGAAATAAACATGCCAGTTTTAGGAATATGTAGAGGGTTACAAGTTATGAATGTATTTCTTGGAGGGACGCTATGGCCTGACATAGGCCAAGGGGGTTTCGATGGTCAAATGCACAGAGATGGAGATGGAGGTGAACCTCCAATAGGAGATATTCCACACTGGACTGAAATGGAAGGACAAGAATTTGAAATTATGAGTCATCATCACCAAGGGGTAAGAGAATTAGGAGATGGTCTTCAGATATTATCTAAATCATCGGATGGAATGATTGAGGCTGTAAAGCATGAATCCTTGCCTTGGTTTGCAGTACAATGGCATCCGGAAAGAACAGATGAAGGCCTTGGTAGGGCATTACCTCGAGAATGGCTTAGAAAAGAACTTCAAAATGTACAATAAGATAACTTTACTGGGAAATGCACAGGATGCAGGGAGGCCTCAGGCGGGTTGTACACAAAAGTGCTGTGAAGATGCTCGAAAAGATTATCATTTGTTGAGAAATCCAGTTTCACTTGGTTTACATGGTGATAGCTTTGGTATTGTTGAAATTACGAAAAGTCTTACGAATCAATTGAGTATGGTGGGCAATCCAGAGTTGTCTGAAGTTTGGTTAACTCATGCTCATTTGGGCCACATAGAAGGCTTGGGTCAACTAGGTAAAGAAGCCTTAAATTCCAGAGAAATTAAGATTAGGTGTTCTGAATCTGTAATGGAGTACATCTTGAAACATCCGATTTGGGAAAAATTAGTTGATAGAAAGAATATTCTTTTTTCAAAGTTTGGAACAAGTTCCATAATTCCATTAAAAGTACCGCATAGGTCCAAAGACTTTGATACGCATGCTTTTCTTTTGAAAGGTAAAAATAATGTTTTATTCATACCAGACCATGACTCATGGTCAGAAACTCTAGAGTTTGTAGAGCATAAAAATCCTCTAGATTGGTTTAATGATATTGAAGCCAACATTGTATTATTGGATGGTACTTTTTGGGATAAAAGAGAGCTAAAGAATCGTAATCAAGCAAATGTCCCTCATCCTACAGTTAAGAATACTCTTGAATTAATCGGAGAAAAAAAAGGAGGCGACCCTAGAATAGTTTTTATACATCTTAATCATACTAATCCTCTTCATTATCCTAATTCACCAGAGTATTTGAAAGTTAAACAAATGGGCTGGGAAGTAGGTGTGGAAGGTATGGAGTTTGAAATATAATGTTTCAATCATTGAAAAATTTCTTTCATATTAAGATAGTTATGAATCTGTATTCATTAAGAAACTATTTTACGAATAATGGTGCTGTTTGGCTAAAGTTAACTGGTTCAGATTTAGAAAAAATGATTTCTAAAGTTATTGAATATAATAGATTGGATTTAAAAAATAAAAATGTTTTAGATTTAGGTTGTGGTACGGGTACAATGTTGGAGCATGCAGTCGACAAAACCAAATGTAACGCATATGGTGTTGATCTGATTAGGTTGAACATACACCAAGCAAAGAAGAAAGTACCAAGTGGAAACTTTTATCGTGGCGATATTATCGAATATATTGATGGTTTAGATAAGAAATTTGACTTGGTAATATTGTACGGAGTAATTGGTTGTTTTTCTTTACCTAATCAAAAAAAGATAATTAGCAAAATTATAGACTCTCTTAATTCTGGCGGAATGTTATGGATAGGGGCTAATCTGTATGATGATTTTGAGTATAAATTTCAAACATATCCAGTCCCAAGAGGTTTTTATGATGATTACAAATCATCTAGTAAATTAATTTTTGATGAAGTAATCGAAGAAGAATTATTTGGAAAACACAAATATGAGCCTAAACAAACTTCTGTAATGATTACTTACCAGCCGTAAGTTTCTGTAACTTTTAGACTTGATTTAATTTTGAGTAGTTTTCCAGCCATTGGTAATAAATCTGGATTCCTAATTAAAACTCCTAGCATCTTAAACCAAGGTAATTTGGAATAGTTATTTCCATCATATATTTCACCTATTAAATTTAATATTCGTTTATCCAAGGAATATATTAGCTTAGATTGATCTACAAATTTCTGTTGTGTCCACGGTTGCCTTTTCATTATTCTATCGTACCATATGTGGGATTCCAAATCGGGATGTAATGCTTTTCCACTATTTTCCCAGTATTGCCCACGTAATTCGTGACAATTAACAGAATGGGAAGGTGGAGTTAATTTGCCAGTACCTAATTCATTTTGTATTGCAATTGCAGCATATTGGCCAGACAGCATTCCAACATGTACTCCTCCTTTTGTTATAGGGTTAGTTAAACCTGCAGCGTCTCCTACCACATAGGCATCTTTTGTTGAGAAAAAAGGAATTGGACCATCTCTTGGAATCAATCCACCATTTTGGCGATGACCAATTTCACTCTCCACTCTTTTGTCAGGATCAACACTCATGTGCTCTTTACAGAAATAATCTAATCCAGCTTTTGCACCATTTGTAGCAACAATCCCTACGTTGAAAATATCATTTCTTGGAAAAACCCAGATGTATCCATCAGCATATCTTGGATTAATGTAGAAATCAAAGTAATCTGTATCTGGAAAGTCTACATCATCTCTTTTAAATTTATATTGTAAACCAGGTAATAATCTTAATTTTTCATTCCCTTTCAAGCCTATTTGAGTTACTATATTTGGAACACGCCCTTCTGCAACAACAAGTTGTTTTGCTTTAGCAACTTCTCCATCTTTCGATGATAATACCCATCCATCTTTGTCTCTATTAACTTTAGTTACTCTAACACCTTCGTGCCTAGTAGTTCCAGCTTCTACAGCATCATCAGATATACTCTGATCAAGCCCCCATCTGTGAACAGAATAACCAGGAGACATTAATCCGACAGATTTGCCGTTTGGCATTCTTATCCTATTGCCTTCAACTTCTCTTATTGCCCAGTCCCCGACAGGATATCCTGTATGCTTTAGAGCTATTTTACCTAATCCTTCCCCACAATGCACTGGGTCGCCGACACGCTTCTTTCGATCAAAAGAAACTACAGAATGCCCAGCTTCGGATAGCCTTAATGCAGCCATTCCTCCAGCAGGCCCCTGTCCTACAACTGCTACATCATACATACTACAAGTCTATTAGGCCTGAATAAAAAACTAATCTTTGTTCATAGAGTCTCTAAGAACTGGCCTTGCATCTCTATATTTTTGTACATTTTCAAGAGGGATTTCACAAACAACAGTACCTTCTTCAAATTTTCCAATTTCACTTATTACTTTTCCCCTCGGATCAAAAACACATGACTCTCCAGCAAATACTAAATTACCTTGTGTACCAACATTATTTACGAAGCCGTAGTAACACGTAGTCTCAATAGCTCTAGCAGGTAATACTCTATGGAAAAGAGGGCGTGAGGTTGTCGGACTAGCTGCTAAATTTATAATTATATCAGCCCCTTTTTGCGCCAATTTCATTGAGATATCTGGGAAAAATAAATCATAGCATATTTGTACACCTACATTTCCAAAATCAGTTTTGAAGATGTGAGTTTCATTTCCTTCCCCAAAAAAGGTCTTTTCTTCAAATGGTCCAAAATTGGGTAAATATTGCTTTCTACAGTGGCCAATGTATCCCTCAGGTCCAATCATTATTGCAGAATTGAATAGAGATTTATTTGCCCTTTCTACAATTCCGGTAAGAATAGTCACATCATGTTTTTTAGCTAAGGCATGCATTTTTTCTTGTAAGTTACTGTTGCTAGGTATTATTTCAGCAACAGAATGATAATTGTCTCTTAAGTTATATCCAGTAATAAATAATTCCGGAAATGCAATTAAATCTATATTTTCTTTTGTTTTAGCTTTTGCATCTTCAATTGCATTTTCCATGATTTTCAGATTTTTGTTTATGTTTCCAAGAATTACAGGAACTTGCCCTAATGCTAGATGCATAATCTCTGATAGGGCCGTAATAATATAACATTGTTAAATTTAAATTAGTGCCTCCTTTTTCGTAAAATGTGAATATACCTCAAGACACTTTAGATATATTAATTAATTTTATTAGAACTAGAGTTTCTGATGCAAAATCAGATGGAGTAGTCTTAGGTTTGTCAGGAGGACTTGATTCAGCAGTAACCTTGTCTCTGGCAGTTTCAGCTCTAGGTCATGAAAAAGTAACTGGTTTGATTATGCCTTTCCGTGAGACTGAATCAGTTAAATTCGCAAAAAATCATGCAGATGAGCTAAATGTTAGTACTAAAATTATCAATATCGTTGATATAGTTTCTTCATACAAAAAGTCTTCTTCTTTATTTTCAGAGAAATTATCGGAAGGAAATTTACATTCAAGAATAAGAATGTCTTTGTTATATGGAGCAGGTTTTTCATCCAATAGTTTAGTTATTGGTACCTCTAATAAATCAGAACTTTTAATCGGATATTGGACCAAGTGGGGTGATGGCGGTACAGATTTTCTTCCAATTGGAGATTTGTATAAGTCTCAAGTATTTAGCCTAGCGGAAAGTCTAGGAGTTCCGTCTGAGATTTTATCTCGTAAACCAACTGCAGAATTATGGCCTGGTCAAACCGATGAGGAAGAGTTTGGTTTTACTTATTCAGAGCTCGACAAAGTCCTTCAGAATTTAGAGAAATTTAATACAGTTTCTCAAATAAGTGAAAAAACGGGTATTCCATCTCAAAAGATTGATAAAATTAAAGGGTTAATTCAATCCTCAATTCACAAAAGAGTGTTTCCTCCAGTTTGTAAAATTGGATTCAGAACAGTAGGCCAAGATTGGCGCGAAACGATTGGTACTCAGTGATTTTTTATAATTTGATTGTTACGGCATTTAACGTATACTTATTTTCAAGCTCTTTTATTAATAAATTTGTGGAACCAACACTGGTTTTTTGGCATGTTCTACTACTTTTTGTTCATTTATGTAGTAGACGTACTACGAAAAATGGAACTTTCCACATTTTTTCTAAACGTATGAAATACTTATTATACGGTTGCTTAATGGTAGAAAATCATGAAATTAAACAAAATTTTTGTAAATGATGAGTCATTTCAGCCACCTTTGGGGGTGGCCTAGTTGCCTGCGAAAGCTAATGCGTTAAAGATATCAAGACATTTCACAGAAAGTGGAAAAGATCCTTTCGATAAACTATCCTGGTCCAAAAGGGATGTTGAAATAAGAAACTTTGATGGGACTATTGCTTTTTCAATGAAGGGAGTTACTTTACCTGATAATTATAGTCAAGTTGCATCTAATGTTCTTGCACAAAAATATCTTAGAAAAGCAGGAATTCCTAAAAAGCTTAGGAATGTTAAGGAAAAGGCAGTTCCATCTTGGCTTCAGAAAAGTGTTGCAGACCTTAAATCTATGGAAGATTTGCCTGAAAGTGAGAAATTCGGCGAAGAAGTAGATGGTAAGCAAACATTTCGACGTTTAGCAGGTACCTGGACATATTGGGGCTGGAAACATGGATACTTTGCAAGCGAAGACGATGCGAGATCTTATTTTGACGAAATGAGTTATATGCTTGCATCCCAAATGGTTTCTCCAAATTCACCACAGTGGTTCAACACTGGGTTAAATTGGGCTTATGGTATTGAAGGGCCTGCACAAGGACACCATTTTGTTAATCCAAAAACTGGAGATTTAGAACGTTCAGTAAATGCGTATGAACATCCTCAGCCACATGCTTGTTTTATTCAGTCAGTTTCAGATGATTTAGTCAGTGAAGGCGGAATTATGGACTTGTGGACGCGTGAAGCTCGTTTATTCAAATTCGGTTCAGGGACAGGTAGTAATTTTTCAAAGATAAGAGGAGATGGCGAACCACTTTCTGGCGGGGGTATGTCTTCAGGTCTTATGTCGTTTTTACGCATAGGGGATAGAGCTGCAGGAGCAATAAAATCGGGAGGCACAACGCGAAGAGCTGCCAAAATGGTTAGTTTGGATATGGATCATCCAGATATTGAAGCTTTTATTGATTGGAAATTAACTGAGGAAGAAAAAGTAGCAGCATTAGTTTCAGGTTCTCAGCATCTTCAGAATCATGCAAATGAAATATTAGCTGCAATAGAAGCACATCCTGATGAAGATACAAAGTTTGACCAATCTAAGAATAGATCCTTAGCAAAAGCAATCAGCATTGCTCTACAGGCTTATGTTCCAGAAAATATAATTGCGAGAGTTCTTGAACTAGGTGAACAAGGTTATACTCATATGGATATTGAAACATATGATACCTCTTGGGAAGGAGATGCTTATTCAACAGTTTCAGGTCAAAATAGTAATAATTCCGTAAGAGTTAGTAATGATTTCATGCAGGCAGTTCTTGATGAAGGTGACTGGAATTTATTCTGGAGAACTGAGCTAGATGATGCAAGTGATGAAAATCGGGATCCATCACCTTGCAAGTCAATTCCAGCTAATGATCTTTGGGATAAAATATCTAAGGCAGCTTGGTCTTGCGCAGATCCAGGATTGCAGTATGACACAACTATAAATGAATGGCATACGTGTTCGCCAGATGGCCCCATTAATGGTAGTAATCCTTGTTCTGAATACATGTTCTTAGATGATACAGCTTGTAATCTTGCCAGTCTTAATTTAGTTAAATTTTATGACGATGAAACTACAAAATTTGACACTGAAAAGTATAGTCATGCCATAAGATTGTGGACCGTAGCTTTAGAAATTTCAGTATTAATGGCTCAATTCCCTTCAGAAGCAATTGCTCAGAGAAGTTATGACTACAGAACCCTAGGATTAGGATATGCTAATATTGGTTCTTTGTTGATGCGTATGGGTATTCCATATGATGATAATAGGGCAACTTCAATTTGTGGAGCTTTAACCTCAATTTTAGGAGGTGTTTCTTATGCTGCAAGTGCAGAAATGTCATCAGTTCAAGGCCCATTTCCTAGGTATGAAAATAATAAAGATAATATGCTAAGAGTTATGCGAAATCACAGGAGAGCAGCATACAATGCACCTTCGGAAGAATACGAAGGTTTGACAGTAACTCCGAGAGGAATTGACTCTAATTATTGTCCAGAATATTTACTTTCAGCAGCACAAAATTGTTGGGATAAAGTAGTTAAGGATGGTGAAAAATTTGGTTTTAGAAATGCTCAAGCTACAGTAATTGCACCAACAGGAACTATAGGAATAGTAATGGACTGTGATACTACAGGTATTGAACCAGATTTTGCATTAGTAAAATTTAAAACTCTTGCAGGTGGTGGTATGCTTCGAATAATTAATCAATCAGTTCCTGTTGCACTCGATCGCCTAGGTTACGACAAGGCGCAATCGAAAGAAATAGTCGACTATGTCATAGGTACAGGCACATTTGTGGAGTCTCCAGGAATTAATAGAGAATCATTGATCAGAAAAGGTTTAACAAACGACATAGTAGATTCTTTAGAATCTCAAATAAGTAATTTTACATCTGTAGGTTTACTTGTTACACCATCAGTTGTAGGTAGAGACTTCTGTGTAGAAAAACTGAGAGTTAAAGAAGCATTTTTAGATGATTGGAATTTTGATTTACTTGATCACCTCGGGTACACAAAAGAGCAAGTTAGTGAAGCTAATGATTTCGTTTTTGGAAGATTAACTATCGAGGGTGCGCCGCACATAAAAGATAATGATTTAGCAGTTTTTGATTGCGCAAATAAATGTGGACAGTATGGTACACGTTTTATTGGTTGGAGCGCTCACATCAATATGATGGCTGCAGCTCAACCTTTCATATCTGGTGCAATATCCAAAACAATCAACATGCCACACGAATCTACAATTGAAGATATTAAGCAAGTTTACATGGATTCTTGGAGAGCTATGATTAAAGCAAATGCATTGTACAGAGATGGATCAAAATTAAGTCAGCCTTTAATGTCTGGAACTGTATTGAAAGTCGATATCGAAGAAGAAGAAATGATGTCAGATGCTATGGTTAGTACAGAACAAGCTATAGACACTATGGCTAAGGCACTTCCAACTCCAGATGCAGTCCCACTTGCACGAAAAATAGTCACTCGTTATATTGCTCAAAGAAGAAAATTGCCTAACAAGAGGAAAGGATATATTCAGAAAGCAAAAATTGGAGGACACAATGTGTATTTACACACTGGAGAATATGTTGATGGAACTCTGGGTGAAGTGTTCATTGACATGCACAAAGAAGGGGCTGCCTTCAAAGCTCTAACAAATGCTTTTGCTATTGCAGTAAGTCTTGGTTTACAGCACGGCGTGCCTTTGAAGGAGTTTGTAGATGCTTTTGTCTTTACTAGATTTGAACCTAATGGACCTGTAATTGGAAATGAAAGAATTAAAATGTCAACAAGTATTTTAGATTACATATTCAGAGATTTAGCAGTTAATTATTTGGATCGAAATGATCTCGCTCATGTTAAGCCAGAAGATTTGAAGCCAGATATAGTTAGAAGCGTGGGTGAGGCTGAAACAGAGCAGAATTTAAACTCAGGATTAACGCCCGCAGGTGAAGCCACAGACGGACATGAAATTCAATTAACATTAGATGACATGGATGTTTCTGCAGCAGATACTTCTTCATTTCAATCAACAGTAACTGATTTATCAACAGCAAATGCACCTTTAGTATCTGGAGATAATGCACT
>MIZB01000266.1_pt1 | contig 13763 bp, 9 predicted proteins | sample 888171 | NCBI WGS metagenome assembly MIZB01 (sample SAMN05440186, study PRJNA335308) | marine metagenome | isolation source: marine water
GGCCCAAGGTAATTGGACTTATGCAATAGGTAGTGATGAAATGACTACTGCTTTTGAAGCTGAAAGAAGTCCAACTGTTGTTATAATTGATAAAGAAGGGATTATTTCATTTTCTAAACAAGGAACTATGTCTGAAGAAGATTTAGAAAAAGAAGTTAACTCTGCATTAGCTTAGAACTTCCTGGAAAAAAATAGGCACCTCTTGAGTAAAAACTGTAGTGATGAATCTTAAGTAAATGGTCTTTATCTATGTTAAGATAATCAAATGAAGAAAGAAGAAGAAATTTTACTTAAAGATATTCATGCTAAAATCTTATCTTATCTTGATAATTCTCAAATTAAGCCTATTGAAACTGTAGAAAATATAAAAAACGAGTTAAACATAACGCTAGGTTCAAGCTCAGATTTTGATCATATTCGAACTTCAGTGGACAAATATTTACAATATTCAACTAAAACCAGTAGTTCTAACTTCTTTAATCAATTATATGGCGGTTTTTCAATAACTGGACATATTGGTGAAATGCTCAGTTCTATTACAAACAACTCGATGTATACATATGAAATGAGCCCTGTGTCAACTCTTATGGAAATTGAACTAGTCAAAAAAATGAGCTCATTTGTAGGATATGAAAACGGTGGTGGTATTTTTGTTCCGGGGGGAAGTAATGGCAATTTGTTAGCAATGCTTGCTGCGCGTCAAAGAAAGGCTCCTGAAACAATGAAAAAAGGACTATTCAAAACTGCTGAACTTACTTTATTTGTATCTAAGGACAGTCATTATTCTATGGTAAAGTCAGCAGTTCAATTAGGAATTGGAACAGACAATGTGATGAAAGTTGATACTGATGATGAAGGGAAAATGTTAGTATCTGATTTAGAAAGATTGATTAGGGAATCGATAGAGAAGAACCAAAAACCATTCTTCGTGGGAGCTACATCTGGTTCGACCGTAAGAGGCTCTTTTGATTCTCTAAATGAAATCGATAAAGTTTGTAAAAAATATGATTTATGGCTTCACGTAGATGGAAGTTGGGGAGGTTCAGCACTTCTTTCGAGGAATCATCGCAGTTTATTAGAAGGCTCTGAAAAATCAGATTCTTTCTCTTGGTGTGCACATAAAGCAATGTCACAACCTCTAATTTGCACAGTGGCTTTGTTTAAATCTCCTTCAATTTTGAGAGAAATTAATTCAATAGAGGGAACAAATTATCTTTTTCACGATAAAGCTGACGAAATAAATATGGGTGAATATTCTTTGCAATGTGGCCGACGCGTAGATTCTTTGAAATTATGGTTAACATGGAAATATTTAGGAGACATTGGATTTGAGAAACATATAGATCACTTATTCAATATGGCTAAATATGCTGAAGAAAAAATTGAATCATCAGAAATATTAGTATTAATTTCTCCTGTGAATTATCTAAATCTTTGTTTCCAAGTAAAGCCTAACGGTTTGACCACTGAACAAGTTGACGAATTTACTATAGCTATCAGACATAAATTATTGGAAAAAGGTAAAGCTATGGTTAATTATGCTAAAATCAAAGATAAAAGTTGCATCCGTTTAATTACTGTAAATCCTGATTTAACAACTGAGCACTTAGATACTTTTTTTGAAAATGTGGAAGAGATGTCTATACTTTTGCTTAAGGAAGACTATTAATCCACTAAATCAAAACTTCAACCTTTAACCTGAATAATATTTAGAAAAATAAGTTAACTTGCATTAGCTTAGAGCTTTTCTAAGAATTTTTCAATATGCTCCTTTATTTCATCTCGGGCACTGCGATATTCTTCATCCGTTTTTGGATCTTCGATGGGCCAATGTTTTCTTTCACAGTTTTCAGGCCAAACCATATTCACACAAGTTTCATTGGCTGAACCGCAAAGAGTAATTGCATAATCTGCACCTGTCCAATCAACTTTATCTAAATGTTTAGAGGATTGGTCTGAGATATTTAGATCCACCTCTCTCATCACTTTTACGGCCTGGGGACTAAGTCCATCAGGTTTGGTACCAGCGCTCAGAACTGTGAAGTCTGGTTTTAGACTTTTTAGCCAACCTTCAGCCATTTGAGATCTAGCTGCATTACCTGTACAAACAAACAATACTGTTGCCATAAAATACTACTCGCGTCCTCTATTAAATAATTATATTGCACTGCATAATTTCTCGTTGTTCCACCTTTCTTTTTTTAAAGATAAGAGTAGAACACATCTAATTTTTGTGAGGGGCACTCTTACCAATAAACTTTAAAAGGTGGAACCAATAGCCATAGTCCTTATGGTGTATCTAACAAAGAAGACCACACGAGGACAGAATTACTACTACCTCGTTAAATCTTTCAAATATGATGGACGCGTAGAAAAGGTACAACAATACCTTGGCTCAGATGAGCCTAACGAGTCCGAGCTAGAACACTTAAAACAAAAACATACCATTGATTTGGAATTAGCAGCAATTGAACGAATGGCAATTATGTCATCAGAAACATATCGAACTCCATATCTTGACAAAGATGCATTACTGGGTCTAGAACGAATGAAATTTCTAAATCGAGCATTGAACCGAATCGAAACTATTGAACAACGGACTTCAGAAAACATGCGTAATCTTATCTCTACAATTAATGGAAACATGTCTCTTTCTTCAGCTCCACTCTCAATTGACAATATAGAGGCTATTTTTGAACATGATAGAGCACCTACAGGAGTTCCGCTGTCAAAAGTTCTGGAAGTGCTGGCTCTGAGGCGGTTAAGTGACGAAGTCCCAGAAAGAGTTGCAAGAATTGACAAAAGAAATATTTTAAAATTGCACCAAGATTTGCTTGAAGGAACTGGAAGAGGGGGAGTCTTAAGAGAAAGTTCTGCCAGTTTACCTGGCTCTGCATTTATGCCTCCTCCTGCAGTTTTAATCGAAGATGAATTGGAGGGTTTACTCCAGTGGTGGCACGATCCTTCGCCATTACATCCTTTTGAAAGAGCAGTCCTATTCCATCACAGATTTCAACAAGTTAGACCATTTGAATCTGGTAATGGAATGGTTGGAAGATTGATATTAGATGGCATGCTGGTAAGATCTGGATTATCAACTACAAGGTGGCAAAAAGAGGACCGTTCTATTTATTTATCAGGTCTAGTAGCAGGTGATCGTGGAGATAGAACCAAGCTCATCAAAATATTTTGGGACGCTTACCGAAATCAGCACCGACCAAGTGTTGAAGGTGGCAGGGATTCTATGCGGCTTTCCCCTCGACAAGCTCAGCTGGAGGCTTTCTGATTGAGGCTTCTCGAACTTGAGTTCGAGAATTTTAAATCTTTCAAAGGCCACGTTACCGTCCCTCTCGGGCCGGGGTTTACGTGTATAACTGGACCTAATGGTTCTGGAAAATCAAACATAACTGATGCTATTCTTTTCATTCTAGGTTCTAGGTCAACAAAACTACTCAGAGCTAGAAAACTAAAACAATTAATTTATGGTTTCCAAGAAGGGACAAAAAAGAAAACTGGACCAAAAGCATGTAAAGTTTCAATGGTTTTTGATAATAGCGACCGTTTTTTAGCAATAGAAAAAGATCAAGTTACTTTTACAAAAGGAATACGTCTGAGAGGAGAAAATACTACCACCTATTACCAATTGGATGGGATTAAATCTTCAGCTAGTGAATTTGAGGCATTATTTTCGAGAGCTGGACTTTATGCAACTGGTTACAATATAATTCAACAGGGTGATGTTATTCAGACATCTCTTATGTCTGGTACCGAAAGAAGAAGGAAGATTGAAGATGTGGCCGGAATTACAGCATATGACAATCGACTTCGAAGTACAAGAAGTGCACGTAATTCTGTTGAAGCTGATTTAACGTTACTAAACGATAGGGCAAAAGAAGCAAAAAGAACTCTTAAGCAATTAGAAAGAGAAAAAGAAGATGCTGAAAAATTGGAAGCAGTTCTTGAAAAAATAAAAGAAAATGAAATATTACTTAAATTTCGTAACGTATTCGATTTTGAAGCTGAAATTGAATCCAGAAGAGAAGTTGTTGAAAGATATACTAAAGAATTATCTGAATTAGAAGAAGAACAGAAAGAAAGAAAAATAGATATTGAAAACAAGCAGAAACAATTTGAAAATGTTGAAAAAAATATCGCCGTTTCTGGAGGAGATAAAGCTCGTGAACTTCAAGAAGAATTAGACAAGGCTCGTGTAGCTCATGCATTATCTGAAAGAAATTCAGACGGGGCTGTGAATAGGCTGCAAGAGTTAGAAGTTAATCGTAAATTATTAGATAATGAACATAAAATAGCTTCAAAAGAATTAAAAAACTTAAATAAAGATTTAACAAAAATATCTAAAAATATTTTAAAAATAGAAAGTAAAATTGCTGCTAAAGTTTCCAAATTAAGTGAGCTAGAAGGAGCTGCAGCAAATAATTCTGAAGCTGTGAGTACACAAAGAGATGAACTCGAAATTCTAAGAAAAGAAGCTGGCGAATTGGAAATGCAAAGACACCGTTTAGACGGTGAAAAAGAACAAATCGAAATTCAACTCACTAGTGCAAAAGAGCAAGTAATAAGATCAAAAAAATGGTTAGATTCTATTGAAACGGATGTAAAAGAAGCTGATTATCAACTAAAAGATTTGGAGGTTGGAAGAAAATCAACTACCCAAAATTTAGATAAAGTTAAAACTAAACATAATAACATTCTCAGAACTATAGAAGCTCATCAAGAAAAATTGGGAACTATAGAATCTAAACTCAGAACTTTATCCATGAAATTAGCTTCACAAGAAGCTGCACAACGAGCTAGAGACGAATTTGGAGGTTATGCTAAAGCTGTAAAAGCTCTTTTAGATTGTAGAGACAAAAGAGAATTAAGAGGTATTATAGGAACAATCGCCGAATTGGGAAGAGTAGACGAAAAGTATGCTACTGCATTAGAAGTTGCAGCTGGAACTAGGATGCAATCTATTGTAACTGAAGATGATTCTGCAGCTGCAGCAGCTATCGATTTTCTTAAGCGAAATAATATCGGTAGAGTTCGATTTTTACCACTGAATAAAGTCCATTCCTACAAACCGAGTGCGCACGCTCTTATGATTTCAAAGAAAGAGGGGGCTCTTGGCTTTGCCCAAGATTTAGTTAAATTTGATAAAAGATACAGTGATGTATTCGGAAATGTTTTCGGAGATACTGTGATTATGGATTCATTGAATTTAGCAAGAAAACATCTAGGTAAAGGACGCATGGTAACTCTCCAAGGTGAAATATTAGAAAGTGGAGGGGCTTTAGTGGGTGGAGCTGCACCTAGAACTGGAATTCACTTCGGGACTTCAGAGCGTAATGACCTTGATGAATTATCTAATGATATTCGAAACTTAGAAGCTGAAAAATTACAACTATCATCTGAATTACATGAAATTATTAGAGAAGCTGGACAACTAGCAACAACAAGACAGGAATTGGAAAGTGAAAAGGCAGCCTTCCAAACAAGGGTTACTGATTATGATGGGCGAACTGGAGAAATCAAGAAACGACTTCAAGAAGCTGATGAAGCCGTTAAAATTCGTGAAGGTTTAGTTGAAGCTTTGCAAGGTGAAATTATCGAACGAACTGGTTTGTTAGACGGTTTAGAAAAAGATATTCAAAAAGTTTCTACTAAAATTAGTAAAGCCACTGAAAATTTGCAAGCTGTTGCTGGAGGAAAAACATCTAAAGTTATTTCAGAGTTACAAAATAGCCTTGATGAAGAAAGAGAACAATTATCATCTGGGCAAGCTAACCTAGCCTCACTAACTGCAAAAATAGATTCTATGAAGTCTGAAGTTGGCAGATTAAAGGGCGAATTGGAAATTAATAATACTGAACAGAAAGAATTACAAGAGACAAAGAAGACTGAAAATAAAAAGAATAAGGAATTAGAAAAACTATTGAAATCTCTACGTAAAGAAGAACATGACAAATTCAAAGAACTCAAGGGATTAAGAGATGAGCGTGATGAATTACATGATTTACTAACTAATTTGAAAACTGACTTTTCAACTAAACAAGAACTAAGACGCAGTCGAAGGCATGCAATGGATGATTTAAAAATTGAAATTACGACCAGAGAACCAAAATTAATTGAAGCAAAAAACCGCATTCCAAAAGAAACCAAAACTCCGAAAACGGTACCAGGTAGAGAAAAATTAGAGGCAGAAAAAGAAACTCTAGATCGTAATAGAAATCGTCTTGGAAATGTGAATATGTTATCCTTGGAACATTATAGACAAGAATCTGAAAGATTTAGTGAAATTAAGAAACACCGTCGACAATTAAACGAAGAAGTTAGACGTTTGGATACTCTTGAAACTAAAATATCCGAAAAGAAAGAAGCAAAATTTATGGGCGTTTATAACAACATTAGTGAAAGTTTCAAAACATCATTTAAGGAAATAACCGGAGGTGGAGAAGCTGGACTTGTTTTAGAAAATGAAAAATCGCCATTCGAAGGTGGTGTAACAATAAAAGCTCGAATGCCTCGCAAAAAAATGTACCCTGTAGAAGCCCTATCTGGAGGAGAAAAATCATTGGTTTCAATGGCTTTCATTTTTGCAATACAAGGATACGATCCTAGCCCATTCTATCTATTGGACGAACCAGACCAAAATTTAGATGGAGTAAATACTGAACATATTGGCAGAGCAATTGCTTTGCAATCTAGCGTTGCTCAATTCTTAGTTGTTAGCCTACATCATGCAGCTTTAAGAGAATCTGACAATGTAATTGGCGTCTTTATGGGTGATGATGGAGTTTCAAGATTACATCAAATAAGGGATGTTGATACTTTCCTAGCTTCATTACCTGTAGAGGCTGAGGTGGGAGCTTGAGTTTAGTCGTTAATCACCTGTTATTTCATAAAGCTATGATTGGTGTTGATTCTGAAAAAATTGACCAATATATTAACATTGCATCAGGTGCAAGTACAACTGCCGAAGTTTCTACCATTGAAGACCCATTTACCAGAAGTGTTACGCTACTTTTCATGTTAGTTAAAGATCACGGACTAGATCCATGGTCTTTAGACTTAAAGCACATGATTTTAGAATACCAAAAATATGCAGTTAAAAGTGATGATTTGGATTTACCTTTAGCAGGTTCAGTTCTTGGCTGGGCTTGGGATGTTTTGAAATTGAGGGCAACCGGAGCAATTGAAGCTACAGAACCTATACCTGAACCTCAACCTGAATGGACGGAATTTGAGTTCGGATGGGAACCTACTTATTCTGAACAACTTGACGATTCTTTAGAACCTCCAATAGAAGAAAGTCTATTATTTCAAGGCGAAAGACGAGTGACTTTAATGGAATTAGTTGGTGCGCTTGAAGATGCACGTAATATAGAAGCTGAACGTAAAGAACGCCTAGAAAGGAGGAGACAATTACGAAGTGCAAGACAATCTGTGCTAAATGAAGTTGCTCAGAGATTAGGTGAGAAATTACACAATGATGACCCTAGTCAATACAAAGAAAAAGTGTGGCAACGAATTAATGAATTCAATGGTAAGCCGATTCCAATCGGAGATCTTCTTGATAGGCCTGAAAAGGCAAGTGTAGTTCGAACATTTGTAGGATCTCTATTCTTAGCAAGAGAAGGAAGAATTGATATTATTCAAAAAGATTTAGAAAGTCATAATATTTACGTTAAAAATCTGGAGAGTGCTGGATGAAAGAATTAATCGCTGTTGAAGCTGCTTTATTTTCGGCTGGAAGAGCTTTAGATGCAACTGAGGTTGCTGAAGCAACTGGCCTTTCAAGAAAAAAAGCCCTTGTAGCTTTAGATGCATTATTCGAAATCTATAAAGAACGCAAAAGTGCCTTAGAAGTTGTGAAATTAGGCCATAAATATGCATTACAATTGAAAACTGAAGCTGTTGAATATGGTCGAAGACTAGCACCACAAGAAATACCTTCATATCTTTTGAGAACTTTAGCTTTAATTGCACATGAACAACCAATGCTTCAAACTGAACTAAAATATAAGTTAGGAGATAAGGTTTACGAACATGTTGGGGAATTATTAGAATTGGGAATGGTGCAGCGCGAAAGAAAGGGACGATCATTTGAACTGAGTGTAACGCTTGCGTTCATGGAATATTTTGGAATTAATGCGAATAACCAGAATGAATTGAAAGCTTATTTGGAACAAGCACTAACTGAATCATGAATAGCCCTGGTCTTCTTGAATTAATTGTAATCATATTTCTCTTATCTACTTTTTTAGGTCCAGAAAAGATTAAAGAAAGTGCGAGAGCAATCGGAAAAGCTTATCGCGAATTTAGAGGATATGCTAATCTAACTCCTCTAGGAAATGATGAAATTAGTGATAAAGAAAATATTCGTTCTTCAGCTGAAAAGTTAGGGATTGATACGGCAGGAATGAACTCAAATGAGATTAAAACGGCAATTATTGATGAATTGTCAAACGATTGAACTAGAATAACTTGAAATAGAGTCAAAACTTTGATATAGTTACTTTTGTCCGTGATTGTTATGAAAGTACTGAAGGCAGGGTCATTAGCCATTTTATTTTTGTTATCTGTCGTTATTCCGGCAATCAACGTTGAGGCTGCTAATGATGCTAGGACTGATACTGATACTGGTTATCTAAGTGAGAAATGGCATGCTGGTTTAGGTACTGGAATTGGCTCTCTAAATTCAATTAAAAGTGCAGATATTGATCAAGATGGAGAAGATGAATTAGTATTTGGAAATGCTAAAGGATATGTGCATGTTTTAGATTGGAATTCAAGTGCCGGTGGTTGGTATGAAGATTTTCAAACTGTTGATATGGGCGGCCCAGTTAAGGGAATGGAAATTGCTCAAATCGACGATGATCCGCAATTAGAGATTGCTATTGGTTATAATTGGAATTCAGACGCTGGAAAAGTGAAGATTATTGATGGAATTTCATTATTAGCTGAAGCAAATTGGTCTTCTGGTATCTCTTGGTCTCACACTCAATGGACTGAAGGATGGCCTTACGGACTTGCCATGGGTGACTTAGATGGGGACGATGAAGTTGAATTGGCAATGAGTGGAGATCGTGGTTTTTTATGGGTTGTAGATACTGAAACGCCTGAAATTTATGTCGGCAGAGATATGACATATGATGAAGCTGAATGGTATGTAGATGTTGGGGCAAAGACAGGCGGAGGAACTCTAGAAAACACATGGGGTCTAACCTTCGGGCAATTCGATGATGATGAGGCAATGGAAGTTGCAGTCGGAAGTAAACAAGGATGGATTGCTGTTTTTGATGGAGAAACTGAAGAATTACAATGGAAATATGATATGGATGGTAGTAGTGGCTCTGACAGTCTTTGTTACAGTTTATTGTCTGCTGATTTAGATGGTGATGATATTGATGAATTGATTGTCCCTCAGCAGAATAAATTGACCGTATTTGTTGATGGTGACAGAGATGTTAGAATAGAAGATACTAGTATCAAAAGTGGTTACGGGTTAGCCAATGCAGACCTATTTGGAAATAGCAATGAAGAATTAGTAGTTGTAGACGGCAGTGGAAATATTAGAATTATGGGATTAGTTGGATCTTCTTTGACTACTTATCAAGAATGGAGTGGCGGATATCCAATGAATACGGGAGCTGGAGTTACAATTTCAATGAACGGACATGATAATCCTTGGATTGTTCATGGAAGTGACGCTGGAATGGTCGTAGCTTGGGAAGTAACATCACAATCCAATCATGAATTAGCTTGGAAGTCCGATGCTGAAAATAATGCAAATCAACTCATTTACTCACTAGAAGGAGGGAGTAACTATGGTGTCGCTATGGCCAATATTGATGATGATGATAATTTAGAAATTTTAGTAGGATCTGGATCTGGTAGAGTCTATGCATTTGATGGAAAAACATACGAAGCTGATTGGGTAAGTCCTGAACTAGATAAAACTCCAATGGGAATTGCTGTTGATGACCTAGACAATGATGGGGATAACGAAATTGTAATTACTACTGGAATACCTAGTGAGCCTGAAGGTGAAGATGGTAACGGAGGAGAAGGATTCCTATATATTTTTGAACGAAGTGGAGATAACATTGTTCAAGCTTTCAAAAGTGATGATATTGACGCCTCAATGGGCGTAACTATCTCTGAATTAGATGGTTCAACCTATCCTGAAATTGGAATTGCTACTGGATATTTAGAAATTGTTGATGCTACAAGTGGAGCAACGAATCTTCACGGAGCTGTCAAAGTTTGGGGATATGGTGGTTCAAGTTATTCTCAGGAATGGACTTCCGGAGATATTGGTGATATTGTAGGGGGAATTGCAAGTGGAGATCCCGATGGTGATGGATCTAATGAACTCGTTGTTGGAACGGCTGGAGATAGTCGAGACGGAGGCAGCGGAGATGGTGGTGAAGTACGCGTATACCATCGAACTGGAGGAAGTTACTCATTGGATGGTTCGATTATAGAACCTAACCGATTTGATGTATTTGGAATTGCTGTAGGTGACGTTAATGATGATGGGGAAGAAGAGATTATAGTTGGAACTGGAGAATTTGGAGATAACAAACCTAAACTACTTATTTATGACGGAAGTACACATTCCGAGGAATTTACTAAAACGGTAGATTCAACTTCTGTATGGGGTGTAGAAACGGGTGATTTTGATAATGATGGAGAACCTGAACTTATCTATGGGACTTCTGGAGGTGAATTATTCATATATGATGGAATTGAACCTACTTCTTTTGAAGCTAAAACTAGTGCACTATCCAATAAAGCAGGACATTATGGAGGTATTGCAATCGGGGATGTTGATAACGAAGGCGCTATTGAAATGGCTGTTGGAAGTGATTCTTACTTGTGGTTATTTAGTACAGAAGGGCAAACCAATAAACCTGATTTAGCAATTGACGGGGCTGACATTAGTTATCTACCTGAAACTCCTGATGAAGATGAGGATATTACAATTAATCTAAGTGTTTCAAATTTCGGAGGTTCTGATACTAGCAAATGGAGAGTGTTGGTTTACGATGGAGACCCTGATGCCGGTGGAAAGAAAATTACTGAGTTTGAATGTGATGCAACGGAACCAAATCAACGCTCAGGATGTAAGGCATTGACGAATGGAGAGTCTGCCTCTTTTGAAGTTACTTGGTATGGCCAACAAACTACGCCAGGATATCATGAAATTTATGGTATAGCTGAAGACACGAATTCGCCAAGACAAGAAACTCGTTTTGGAAATAATAAAGATTTTACAACTATTGAAATTGAAGAGATTCCTAATGATAAGCCAATTGCTGTAGCTTCAATTGATAATGCAGTTCTTTGGATTGATGAATACGCCCGTATCGACACTGGAGCTTCATACGACACTGAAACTACAGACGGTAATGCAGACGAAGAGGGTGACAGTAGTGACAATGGGAATTTTGCAGATTTGCAATATAGATTTTACTTTAATGGAGATTGGACGCTTTGGCAGAATAAATTTACGCAGGATGTTAGTTACTCAACATCTGGTGAAAAGGAAATTATTGTTATGGCTAGAGATGAAAGAAGAAAGGAATCCGATGAAATAACGATTAGTGTAACTGTAAAATCAAATACTCAACCTATTGCTATCCTAAATTCTAATATTTCTGAAGTTGCTGAAGGTGGATTTGTGACATTTGATGTTAGTGAATCATACGATCCTGATTATAGAGTTGGATTAGAATACCGATTTATATTTGGAGATGGAGTCTATTCTAATTGGGTAGTAGAGGGCGATTTGGTAGTATTGTACCGTAATGCTTTCTTTAATGGTCCAAATGGAGGCGAACTAGAACTAGGAAAGGGTGAAGAGCTCTTGCGAGATGTATTTGGAATTGGTAGAGTTTTCAAGCTGGCTAACGGTTCAGAACTTCCAAATAGCTTCGGACTTGGAGATGGATTATTTTTACTTGAAATGAAAGATAGTAGTATTACTTCGAATGGATACAATTACACCTTGCCTTTGGGATTTGAAGAAAAGACTTATGGTGCTCAGATTTTAGTACGTGAAACTTCGGAAGATACTGATGATTTATTAGTAAGTAGCCTTTCAGCTCCTGCATCAATCAGAGTTTACAGACCTGATAATATAGAACCTGTAGCTATGGCTAAAGCTGGAATCTTCTATGGGTCTGTTTCAGGATCTTTTACAGACCAATTAACAGGTGCTAAAACTGGTGATGAAGTTACTTATTCTGCAGCAGAATCCTATGATCCTGATGGTGAAGATAGTGCATTAACTTATGAATGGAAAATTAAGGATTCGGCAGGCAATACAATTTCTCTTCTCGGGGACAAAAATGAAAAAACATTTAAGAAAACTTACAATGAACCTGGAACATATATTGCAATTCTAACTGTGACTGATGAAAGGGGCGGTACTGATACATGGCAAGTTGATGTAACTGTTACCAAAGGTGACGGATATGGTGATGAAGTAGAAGAGGATGGATATTCTCAAATGACCCTAGTAGGTGCTGCGGCAGTTGGAATTATAGGATTAGTTGGTGGCGCTATGGCACTTAATCGAATGAGAGGCGGAAGTGAAGACGAATTCGAAGAAATGTTTGAAGATGTAACACCTGGTCCTTTGGAATTAAATTGTCCTACCTGTAATGGCTTAATTTCAATTACAACGTCACAAAGACCAATTCAAGTTGGATGTCCAATGTGTCAATCGCAATTTGTAATTCGTGAATGAGTCTTACACTAGGTAAACTGAAACTTGATGGCAAGTGCCACGTAATGGGAATCCTGAATGTTACTCCAGATTCATTCTACGATGGTGGATGGCACTTTGATAATGCCAATGCTCAGAAACGTATAGAAGAAATGATTGCTCAAGGGGCTGAAATTATTGATATTGGAGGAGAATCTACTAGGCCAGGATCAAAACCTGTAACAGTTGAGGAAGAATTGGAACGAGTGATTCCTGCCATCAGATTTATATCTAAAATCTCAGATATTCCAATCTCAATTGATACTCAAAAAGCAGAAGTTGCAAAGAAAGCTGTAGAGGCTGGAGCTTGTGTTGTAAATGATGTTGGAGGACTACGTAATACTGAAATGATTCAAGTTGTAGCAGAGATGCAAATTCCCGTGATAATAATGCACATGCAGGGAACTCCCGAGAACATGCAACAGAATCCCCAATATGGTGATGTGGTAGAAGACATCAAAGAATGGTTAGAAGAGCGAATAAAAGCTGCTGAAATGGCTGGAATCAAGCGTTCTGGCATCATTGTTGACCCTGGAATCGGATTTGGTAAGAATTTAAAGCATAATCTTGAGATTTTAGGTAGATTGGATGAGTTTAAAGGAATGTCTGGCGGTGTTTTGTTAGGGGCAAGTCGGAAATCTTTCATTGCCATGATGACTGGGAATGAGGGTAGTGACCGATTAACTGGAAGTTTATCTGCAGCAATGATTGGAGCTACAGCTGGAGTTGACTTGGTCAGAGTTCATGATGTTAAAGAAACCAAAAAGGCAATTGAAACCATCAATTTTTTGAATTAAGCTGTTTGCATTGTAGTTACTTTGGTGCCTATTTCAGAAGTGGTAGGTCCTAACTCAACACCAAGATAAATTATAGTGATTGTAACTGTATATTCTATATCTAAAGGATCTCCATTTTCGATTTTCTCTTTAGTTACTGGATCTAGATTATCTAATCTAAATTTATCATATGTTTCTTCACCGCTTCC
>MIZB01000286.1_pt2 | contig 13662 bp, 8 predicted proteins | sample 888171 | NCBI WGS metagenome assembly MIZB01 (sample SAMN05440186, study PRJNA335308) | marine metagenome | isolation source: marine water
CTAKYRRCTATWGGCTTAGGYTYWGGTTCWGGTTCMGGYTCMGGYTCWGGTTCTGGTTCTGRTTCTGGTTCTGGCTCAGGCTCTGGTTCAGCTTCTTCTTTAACGACATCTACAGCCCATGAAACATACACTGAAGCAGTTCCAAGTTTCATTAGCGCCTCATATTCAGCACCATCGGTACTTGGCTTGTCATCGTTGAAATTGACTCTGAACTTAATCTTACCATTTTCATCAACTTTAAGCGATGAAGCTGCACCTGAATCATCTAATTCTGAAACTACTGAGAATCTTTTGCCGTTATCCTTGGAATTCAAATCTTTAGCATTTACGACTCCATCGGGCTTTAATCCAGATATAGTCAGAACTTGCTTAGATGAAATTTCTTCACCTGGTTCAAGGCCTTTAGCCGGAGATAGAACGAAAGGATCCATCTTAGTTCCAGCGCCACCAACAAAATCAGGTTTAGATGATGCATCCTCTGGTTCTGGATTAGTAGTTAGAATTACTTCTGGTTTTTCTTTTTTCTCTACTTCTTTACCTTTTTCTGTGACGATAAATTTGATTTCTCCTAAGAATTTACCTTTAGAGTGCTTCATAACAACTTCATTAGTGAATTCTCCAACTTTCTTTGGATGTCCTGATATAATTCCCGTCTTAGAATCAATATCTATTCCTTCTACGAGATTTCCTGAAATTGCATAGGTTACTCTTCTTAGTTTACCTCTGTTAGTATACTCTCTAAACTTTTGTGCAGTTTCATGTAAAGAAGGTTTCATTTTTATCTTATCTTGCTTTGTTCCAATTGTATATTCTACGATATGAGGCGTGTAAATCAATGCGTTATCATATTGCCTCTTCAGTAACGGTATCAAAAGAAGTAATAATAACAACAAGAACCACCAACAGAATTCATCAAAACTTCTTCCTGAATCTGATGTGGCATTTGTAGATGCAAGTGCCTGACGCATGTCGTTAATTCCATCTCCATCTGCATCTCCTGGGGTTCCTGTTGTTGAATTAGGATTATATTCATCTCTATCGAGAATTCCATCACCATCGAAATCACCGTCTGCATCAACTGGAAGAGGATCCCAAGTATCTGGAATTCCGTCGTCATCGGTATCAGGGTCTAATGGATTTGAACCAAGTGATATTTCTTCGGTATCATTCAAACCATCTCCATCGTCATCAGGGTCTGCTTCGTTACCGATTCCATCTCCGTCAGTATCTAACCATTCACTGGAATCTAGTGGGAAGGCATCAACTGCAACACAAACATCTACGATAGTTACTGGCCCATCACAATAGCCATCGCCATCTGTATCTGGGTTTAATGAATTGGTTTCACCTTCATCAAAAGTTCCGTTACCGTTTTGATCTTCTTCAATATCTGTAAGTCCGTCGTTATCGTCGTCGGGATCAACATCGTCTTCAAGTCCATCTCCGTCAGTATCTAAGAGACCACATATTCCTTCAACGGCTATCAGGCCATCACAGACTCCATCTCCATCTGTATCTGCTTTGAGAGGATCTGTTTCACCTGCGTCAACAGTTCCATTGCCATTTGAATCTTCTTCAATATCGCTTAGGCCATCTCCATCGTCATCTGGATCTGCATTGTTGCCAACACCATCTCCGTCAGTATCTAACCATTCTAGAAGGGTCTAATGGGAAAGCATCTGGGCCTGCTTTCACAAATGAAAACATCGTTAATTGTAACTGATACTGGACCGTCACAATATCCATCTCCATCCTGTGTCTGGATTTAATGAATCTGTTAACGGGATCTGATGTTGCCTCATCGGACATCATCAAGACCATCGTTGTCGGTCATCTGGATCTTCTACGAGAGCTGGATCTGAGGTTGAAGGGCCTGTTAGATTGTCTGGCATGCCGTCACCATCTGTATCTTTGTGTAGCTCCAGAATCTAATGGGAAATCATCTCCACCTTCACAAACTCCTAATTACAGTTAGAGGTCCGTCACACGTACCCATCTCCGTCAGTATCTGGATTAGTTTGGTATTCCTGTAAGTGTTACATTGTCTTCAACGCCTTTTGACAAACCATCTCCGTCTTTGTCACAGGCATCTGAATTCTCATCAGGATCACACCCATCGAAAGAATCTGTGCCATTTGCTATCTCATCAACATCAAGGAAATTATCATTGTCGTCGTCAGGATCTTCGTTATCTCCGATTCCATCTCCATCATTATCATTCCACTCATCTGGATCTGTTGGGAAGGCATCTGTTGCGATACATACATCTACTATTGAGATTAGTCCGTCACAGTATCCGTCTCCATCAGTATCTGGATTTAATGAATCTGTAACTGGGTCCGAGTTTTTCTCTTGAACATCTGGTAAGCCATCTCCATCATCATCTGGATCTGCATTGTTACCAATTCCATCTCCATCTGTATCTAACCATTCGGTAGAATCGCCTGGGAAAGCATCAACTGCAACACAGATGCTTGCAACTGTGATATTGGTATCACAATAACCATCGCCATCTGGATCAGCATCAAATGTAGATAGATTAATCGTAGTCGAATAAACATATCCATTAGATACTGCTTTTACTAAATACTCAGTATTAGGAATTAAATCATTTGGAGTTCCACTTATCGTACATGTACCTTGAGCCATTGATAAGCCGTTAGGTAAATCTGGATCGATATTACAGACCGCTCCTGTGACATACTTTGTACCGCTCTTAGTTGCATACTTGAGGGCATTATTTTGACCATCAAAATAAGAAATATGTACATTATTATTCGAATCTACTCCTATTGAATTATGTTGGCCAACATAATCATTGGTATCTACAGAGGCTGTAGACCAACTAAGCCAAGGGCGTGTTGTTGCATAATTAGAGTTTAGTACCTGCTATACCTTTTAGGTAGGAAAGTAGTGTACTCCATCATACTGAATCGATAACAAGTGATGTTTGCTTCGTCGGAACATCAGTGTCAACAGAAGTGATAGTCCAAGAACCACTAATATCTGTAGCATACTTGAGGAGGGCACTATCGCCGTTACCGGATTGTCCATAGGAAATAATGTACGTTATTACCAGAATCAACTCCGATTGAACTAAAAGTGCCTACGTATCCATCGGCATCAAGTGTAGTGTTAACCCACTCGCCGCTAACATCAGTCGCATACTTGAGGTCTTTATTAGTATGATCAAAGTAAGAAATGTGTAGTTTATCATTAGAATCAATGGCAATTGAAGATTCCAAGTAATTATTTAGAGAATCAACACCAGTATGGACCCATGAACCACTGGCATCAGTTGCATGCAGAAGTTCACCATTAACGTAAGAAATGTGTACATTATTAGCAGAATCAATGGCAATTGAAGGGAAAGCTCCTGTTGAAGGACTAATGGTAGTGTTAGTCCAAACGCCACTGGCATCTGTTGCATACTTGAGGTAATTACCATTTTCATCATGGTAAGAAATGTGTACTTTATTATTAGAATCGACTGCGATCGAAGTGTAAGTGCCTACTCTACCAGATGCGTCAACAGGAGTGGTAACCCAAGAACCACTGGCGTCTGTCGCATACATGAGCTTCTTGTCATCATCACTTTCATCCGTGTAAGAAATGTGTACCTTATCGTTAGAATCAACAGCAATTGAAGTGTATCTACCGTAAAGCCCATCGATATTGTCAAGTGTAATGTTAGACCAATCGCCTGTGTTACCCTCGTCATAATAATGGAATGTTATGTCTGTCATAGGCCCACCTATTGCGAGGTCCGCACTGTCTACACTTGGGAATAAATCACTACAAGGTGAAAAGCTAGATTGTAGATAATCAAACGTTCCATCTGCATTCAAATCTGCAGGAGTAGTGTAACCATCACTTCCGACTACTTTCCCATCTTCATCAAAGCCTGTACCATCTAATTGGCCGTCTCCGTCAGCATCAGTAAAACCAGCTTCTAGAATATCACTACAGCCGTCACCATCTGCGTCATCATCAAGATTATTTGGTATTCCATCGTCGTCGATATCATATAACTCTCTACAGACCTTTCCGCCATTAGACAAGTCATCTACGATAACAAACTGCCCTATGTCTGCACCGCCGCTTACCTCCTTAAGTAAAACCTTAGAACCAACAACTTTAAGTCCTGAAGAAATATTAAAGTCTGCAAAATCAATTAAATGATACATAAAGGCAGCACTACTAGAACCTGTACTAAGGCCGTCAAAGGTGATATAGTCATTCATCAATCCAGAAGACTTATCTATTCTCACTAAATTATCAACTACATCTGTGTAAGTCCCATCTGATAATCTTAACTGCACTTCGTACTCATCAACGTTCCAAAAAGTGGTGATGATTGCATCAGTACCTGGCCGATCATACCACTCTGAGGAAAAATTACCGTAAACTGTGGTTTCAACAGCATTTACGACTGAAACAGGATTATCTTCGTTGAAAATTCCAAGCAAATACCCGCTATTCTCCCAATGGCTACTTTCTGAAGAGGCATCACTCCAACCTTCCACTTGCTGTAAGTCTGTATCTAGGAAATAATCGTCAGATTCTGGCTCACTGCAAACAAGACCGACTTCATCAACATCTAGAATACCGTCATTATCATCGTCAATATCAATATCGTCCCTGACGCCGTCTCCATCAGAATCTGGAAATAGACTTAAAACTTGCAGTTTGAAATCAAAAGTATATTTTAGAGGAGGCGTTCCGAACGTTATGTTCGTAGGATCGTAAACTCGAATCTCTGTACCATTATAGTAATCATTATCTGTACTTGTAGAACACATCTCTCTCTGTCCTGTGTAAATTTTGTTGTTAAGCACAAAAAGATTGTTGTTATCTATCATTAGCTGACATCTTTCATTTGAATAACTCAAGTCCACCGGATAAGTCCCTGAACCGTTTGGTATTCCATCTGTTCGCCACAATACGCTGTAAGTATCACCAGGAGCTTCAAGATATTCTTTAGCCCTGAAAAAGAGTGTGTCGCCTACAACACTCCAAAGTTGATTCGAAGTTTGAATGAACTGAGTACTACCGCCGTCTGTAGCAATACAGCTTGCAACGACTACAGTTCCATTGGCAGTCCCATCTGTCTTCCAGAGGGCGTCACTTGGACAATTGTATTCATTAGGTGCGGGAATGTCGGCTGCAAAGTAAGCTTCACCGTTAAAAGTTATACTTCCTTGAAAGATACCAGGATTAATACCGGTTCCAAAGTCAACAATTAAAGACGTACCATCTGGAGTTCCATCGGTAACATACAAGTCAAGATCATATCCATCTTGCAGGGCAAAGAAAATAACTGAATCACCTGCTTTGGTAAAGCCCGGAGAATCTGTGCCCGAAACTCCATTATTTTGACCAGTATAAACATCCATGAGCATCTGAGGATTAGTCGAGGATACTGGGGCCGTTGTATCGTATACCCAAGGCTCATAACCGTTCTCATGCACATCTTCAGCTGCAAAGTAAATTAAATCTCCATCCCCAAATAAGCGGGAAACACCCGCTTCGCCATTATTTGTAGCGTTATCATTTAAGTTAACAACCATTTCAGTACCGCTTTCAGTACCATCTGTTACCCACAGTTCACGGCCATATTCGTCGCGGTCCCCGGCTGAAAAGTAAAGTTTGCCATTTACTTCAACAAGAGGGCCCATTACGCCACCATTGTTTTCATGAATATCAGTTAGTTGAACTGTACCTTCCTCAGTTCCGTCTGTTTTGAATATCTCGTTTTTATTGAAATCTGGTGATTTAGCAATGAAATATAATTCGTCACTAAATATAGTAAAAGGTCCATTAGCATACGTATTTCCTGAACCTTCGGTTAACTCTTTAACAAAAACAGTACCTTCTTCTGTACCATCACTTTTCCACAATTCAACGCCTGTAGTTCCATTGTTTCCCCAAAAAAATACATTATCATTAAAAGCAATCATCCTAGTGTTGAAATCGCTCCTAAATCCTGAACCAGAGCCAGGATAAATATCCTTAACCATGTAGGTTCCATCTTCGGTACCATCTGTTCTCCACAATTCCTGCCCGTTGGTTCCGTTGATAGCTCCGAAATAGGCAATACCGTTCATAACTACAGGAAATAATGGAGCCCTCGAGTAGGCGTCTCCTAGATATATATCTTTCAGAAGACTCGTTGATCCGTCTCCGTTGTAAAAGTAAGTGTCTCCATCAGGATCATTAGCTGTAAGAGTAACTTTGTAATCAGTCCAATTAATTGCTTCAGTTGGAATTCCAGTAATTTCTCCGGTCTTTGAATTTAAGCTCAAACCTTCTGGTAAACTAGGCGTAATTGACCAATGCATGCCTTCAATTGAATGATACAAGATTTCCGTAGGGTCGAAAGACCAAAGTTCACGATCATTCCAACCTGCTGCAGCTGAAAAAACAATACGATTACCAACTTTAGTGAAATCCATAGGGTCTGAGTCATTCTCATTATTAGTCATATTTTCTATCATTACAGTGCCAGATTCAGTTCCATCACTTATCCACAACTCGTGGCCTGATTCTCCATCTTCTGCTCTGAAAAATAACCGATCTCCGATTGGAGTAAAACTTTGTGGATCACTAGATTCCCAACCAGTCCAGATGTCTTTGAGGAGATATGTTCCCTCTTCAGTTCCATCACTTCTCCATAGTTCTCGTCCAATGTTACCATCATCTGCTCGGAAATAAACTATGTTGCCAATACTAACCATTTCAATAATGTTAGAATGAGATCCTCCTGATCGGATATCCTTAACTAAGACTGTACCATCTTCTGTACCATCACTTTTCCATAATTCTCCTCCGTTAATTCCATCATCAGCGTTAAAGAACAAAGTACCTCCGGCTACAGTTAATGCACCGGGAACACTACCTGCATTTCCTGGATTAATGTCCTTGACACGAACGGTTCCAGCAGTTGTACCATCAGTCTTCCAAAGTTCTCTATCATTACCTGAACTTGTTCCACGGAAATACAAAGCATCTCCCATTACAGTTAATTCTCCTATGTTGGATACACTAGACGATACTTCTATTGTTCCTTCCTCAGTTCCATCTGTTTTCCATAGTGTCGATGATATTCCATCACCTACTGTGAAAAAGACCGTATCTCCAAATAATGTCAACTGACCTGGATTTGAACTTCCATCTGAAACAATGTTCTTAACTCGAACTGTTCCATTGGTAGTTCCGTCAGTCTTCCAGAGTTCTCTATCATCAGAATCATCAGAACCTGAAAAGTAAGCAAAGTCACCTGCATCCAAGAAACCATAGGGGTCACTGTCGCTACTTCCGTCACCCTCGTCCATATCCTTGAGCATAAAAGTACCATTTTCGGTTCCATCACTAATCCATAATTCTTCTCCATGCGTACCATCATTGGCACTAAATAATATCGAATCCTTGAATCTTGTAAGACCGTGGTTTATCTCACTACCAGTAGTGCCCGGACGTATATCTTTGACTAAGGCTAAACCACTCTCAGTACCATCAGTTCTCCATAATTCCTCCCCATACTCACTACTTAATGCTGTGAAGTAAGCAATGTCATCAATTACAACTATATCATCAGGATATGACGAAGAAGCTCCTCCTATATCTGTAATTTTAGAAAGGTTTCCTGAACCCTTGTAGACCATCTCTTCTCTGTAAGCTTCTGCATAGTCGAAAGTAATAGGATCCATTTCGTCATTTGTGTATACTGTATAGGATGGTGTTGAGGCCGAATTTGAAGGGTAACCTATGTTTAATTTCCAATAATCTGACCCTTCCCCACACTCTATACCACATGCTGGTCGCCACTTGCCTTCTTCTTGCTCAGTACCAGACAATGCTCCATAAATCAAATTTTCTCCTAAGCGAGTAAGACGACTTACTTGAGTTTGACTATCACCAAGGTAATCTACCATCCAGGTGCCATTGTCAGTCCCATCAGATCTCCATAAATGCTTGTTGCTACTAAACTGACCATTAGACGCTCCAAAGTAAAATACTCCATTGGCTCCAAGAACGAATTGATTAATGGTGTTAGAATTAGTTTCACTAGAATCGAAGTCTTTTAAAATTCTTGGTTCTTCAACTCCTGTAAGGTCAAAAATCCAGGGTTCACGACCATATTCATCACTTCCATAAAAATCATCAAATAGAATTATTGCTTGAGACTCAGAAAAAACTGTAATAAGACCATAAGAAAACATATTTTCTAAATAAGAAATCTTAACTGTTCCCTCTACCGTACCATCTGATCTCCAAAGATTATCATACTGATCAGCTGTCCCATCTCGTGCTATAAAATAAAAATAATCCTCTGCTACTGTAATGGTTCCCATATCGGAACTGCTACTGCCTGGACGAATATCTTTGAACAAAACTGTTCCTTCGTCTGTACCATCAGTCCTGTACAACTCCGATCCATATTCGTTATCTATCAATCTGTATCCCTCAAAATATAAGTGATCTCCAAAAGCTATAGCTCTGCCCCTTAATTCAACATCATCGTTGACTATGACTGTGCCTTCTCCAGTTCCATCACTTTTCCAGACGAAATTGTCGCCATCTTCATTTCTGCCATTAAAATAAATCTCATCATTAAAAACAACCATATATCGAGGCTCCAAAGACTCATTAGAAATTTGTACTGTACCTTCTTCAGTTCCGTCGCTTTTCCATAATTCATTCCAACTACCTTCAATCTTAGCACCGAAATAAATATGATTATCATATACTACAAAATCCATAATGCCAGAGCCATCACTTCCTTCCCATATGTCTTTCACTAAGTAAGTCCCGTCTTCAGTTCCGTCAGTTCGCCATAATTCCTTACCGGTTTCTTCTTTTCCATCATCAAATGCAAAATACAAAACATCATTCATCACAATATGCGGAATATAACCAAGAAATTGATTTTTATCTATATCTTCATCTGGATTAATTGTTTTATTTAGAGAAGTTGTACCTGATATAGTTCCATCTGAGATGTATAATGTCATTAATCCTGAACTATCGCCGCCAGACGGAGGGTCGTAAGAAAGATTGTTTGATCTCCCTCCAAATATGAACTTATCGCCGAGCACCATCATAGCTCCACGACAATCACAATCGCTAGTGCCAGAGCTCATACTTGTAAACGGAATTGACAAATTGGATGGTTCGCCTGTTCTAGCTCCATTCTGCTCTAACAATTCTTCTAAAATTGAGGAGTCTTCAACTACTACTGATGAGTAGGAATCTGTGTCTACTACGACAAGCGCTTGAGATATGAAACTCAATACGACTAGCGTTGAAATTATGCGTTTTGAAAACATGCCTTCGCTCGCACGGAAAGTGCCTATAAAATGCTAAGTCTATGATTCTAATCTTTCAATAATTTTCTTCTTATTTCCTGAAGTAGACAAATTCCTTTTCTTAGCCAATTCAATGAGTTCTGCTTTAGTCATCGAAACGTAATCGTATTTTTCATCTGGCTCCTCACTAAATGAGCTTTTTTCAGGTTCATCGTCTACACTTTCTTCAGAAGTTTCAATATTTTTCTCAGTTTCGCCTTCTAAAAGTTCAGGTACTGAATCGATGTCTACACTTATTTTCTCATCTAAATCTTCTTCTTCAGGACTATCGTTTACATTTTTTTCAGGCTTAGCTTCATCCCCTTTCACTTTACTAGGATTATCTGTAGCAAGGGCATCCATCATATCTACGTATTCTTCCTCGATATTAGCTGCAGCGGAACCTGTTTCAAGAGCAAGTGTTTCTAATTCATCAATTTTTTCTTTACTATCATCTAAATTAGCCTCAAATTCAGCTAATTCCTGCTCATAATCATTTTTCTTCTGTTCTATTCTTCGATCAAAATCTTTCTGCATTTCTACTAATTGTTTATCTTTATTATCTAAAATTTTCTCATATTCTTCCTTAGTTTTTTCTAAAGTTTCATTGAAATTTGCGCGTTCTACCTCGAACTGCTGCTCTAACGATATTTGCTTAGATACAAATTCTTCCTCCATATCCATTCTTTTTGTTTGTAGCCTGTAATCTATTTCTTGTTCTCTTTTGCTCAAATCTTCTTCACGGAGGAGTAACTGAGCTACAGTCCTTGGTGCTGCAAATGGGCTTCCCTCAACTCTCTCTTTCAGAACTGCCGTTTCTATGACCTCAACTCTAACTGTTGTAGAATATTCGCCTCCTAAAAATTTCATCTTAACTTCCGAAGTGTGGTTTCCTAATTCAAGAGGATAACCGGAAATTACACCAGTGTTAGGATCAAAATCTAAACCTAAATCTAATTCAGGATAAACAACATAACGGACATTAACGAAATCTTTGGGTTTAATCAATCCTAAAGCTGTAACCAAAGGATCAATTCTAGGTTCCATTTTGACCAATGAATCGTTTCTATCTTTTACAAACAAAACATATCTTGGATAATATGACAATGGATTGTTATACTTTACAAAGACGACCAAAGAAAACAAAAGTGCTATTCCTGTTAAACCAAGATAAAGCATTTCATCTTCTTCAAAGTAATCCAAATAATCGATAACATTAACAATCGCAAAAATTAAAATTAGCCATAATAAATTACTGCGAACAAAACTCAACAAAATATCTTTACTTAACGAATATCTAAGATATAATTGTAAATCACGAACTTTCATCCTCATCGTCCTCAGGCTGCATACCTTCTTTCAATCCTTCATCGAAAGCGGCCTTGGATTGACCCATACTTTTGGCAAGTTCAGGTAATTTCTTAGCTCCAAAAAGAAGTAGAACTACTCCGCCAATAATTATAGCCTCAGTGGTGCCAATCATATTATTCAATCAATAGAGAGGTACATTAACCTTACGGGGGAATAAACAAAACCCCCTTCCGAATAAAGTATTGTGGAAAACAAACCTGCTTACGATGAAATCGTTGCTAATTTGCAAAGGCGAGCATGGTTGTATCTGATCATTGCATTTACTATTTTTATTGCTGCATTTAATTATTCTGAGAATCTTACTGAGTGGCTAGGCGATAAACTATTGCCGAATGATGCTACTCTTGTTTATCTTTCTCCTGCTGAATTTTTAATTTTAAAAATGAGAATTGCTGCCTATGCTGCACTATCTGTTTCTTTCATCGTGATTATGATTGACTGTTGGACTACAATGAGAAAGCGTACAGATTTGCCTGAAATAGGATTTGTTAGAATTTTCATGATTCTACTAATTTCTTTAGGGTTATTCGCTTCGGGAACACTTTACTCGCTAGAACTAATGTTGCCTCTTGTCTTAGATTTCTTGCAGAGTGATGCTGCCGATGCTGGCTTAGACACCACCTACCGACTTACATCGTTCTATCACTTTGTATTCCTACTGACATTTGCTCTTGGTATTAGTTTCCAATTACCATTGATTGTAATGTTACTTCTAAAATTAGAATTAGCTACAACTGAACAATTAGCTGAATTTAGAAGTCACCTGATTGTAACATTCTTTATTCTATCTGCATTGATTACACCTCCTGATGTAATCTCTCAATTTTTACTTGCAGTTCCATTAATAATTCTATACGAACTTTCAATAATCATAGGTAAAATATACTAATAATGAAATTACAATCCTTATTAATTTTCGGTCTCACAATGACTGCACTCTTCTCAGGAATAGCTTCCGCTGACGGAGGAGGTCACAAAGAAGTGTTACCTGACGAAACAATAATAGGAATAAGCGGCTTATTATCTCTAGTAACTTACTTCTTAGTTCCAAAAATTAGTGTTTTTGAATTAAATAACGAACAACGTGCTTTATCTTCACTTATCATTTTTACTACGGTTGTCCACGCAATTCTTGGTATAGATGACTTAAAGTTGTTAGTTGGAGCTGTCGGATTCCTAGGCTTTGGATTTATTCTACTTATTTACAAGATTCCATTTGTAGAGGAAAACAGAAAAAACCTATCTTATTTGTTTATAGTTTACACTTTATCAATTATTATTTTCTATGTTTATTTGCACCCTAATTTGATGAAAGATCATAGTTATGACATATTAGGCATAATCACCAAGATAACTGAAATTGGAATTATAGGTTTAGTTTTAAGAGGTAAATAATAATGGAAATTGGAATTCATACTTTTGCATCTGCAAACTTTAAGGATGATGATGGAAATCAAATACCTAATGATCAAGCAATTAACGAATTATTAGATCGAATTGAACACGCAGATAAAATTGGAATTAATGAAGTAGGAATAGGGGAACATCACCGAAAAGAATTCCTTGATTCGGCAGCCCATATCACCCTAGCTGCAGCAGCTGCAAGAACTAAAAATATCAAATTAACAAGTTCAGTCACAGTACTAAGTGCTGCAGATCCCGTTAGAGTCTTTCAGAATTTTGCAACATTAGATCTTGTTTCTAATGGAAGGGCTGAAATTGTAGCTGGAAGAGGATCTTTCACGGAAGCATATCCTTTATTCGGTTTGAAAATGGAAGATTACAATGATCTTTATGCTGAAAAACTTGAATTATTATTAAAAATCAGAGACAACGAAGTAGTTAATTGGTCTGGAAGATTTAGACCTGATTTGGTAAATCAAGCAATTTATCCTAGACCTATACAAAATCCACTTCCAATATGGGTTGGTGTAGGAGGAACTCCTCAGTCATTCATTAGAGCAGGTATTCTAGGATTGCCGTTAATGATTGCGATTATTGGTGGCGAAACACACCGATTTGCTCCTTTGGTTGAACTTTACAAGAATGCAGGAATTAAAGCCGGCCATGATCCTGAAAAGTTAAAAGTTGGAGTTCATGCACTAGGATATGTTGCTGAAACTAGGCAACAAGCTATCGATGATTTCTTTCCTGGATATGCAGAATCGTTTACTCGCATAGGTCGCGAGAGAGGATGGCCTCCAGTCACTATGGACCACTTTGAATCTCAAATTACGCCCGCAGGAGCTCTAGTCGTAGGAAGCGTTGAAGAAGTTGCTGAAAAAGTGATTAGGCACAGTGAAGCGCTTGGYGGACTTTCAAGATTTAGCTTTCAACTTGACGTTGCTGGACTAACTCATGACCAATTAATGAATGCTATTGACTTGTTAGGAACTAAAGTAGCTCCTTTAGTCAATAAATAATTATTTGAAATACCTAGAAACAAATACTATGATTGCTAGAGTAGGTATTGCCAAGAACCCATACATTAGATTAGAACTTTCATTTGTAACGTGCATTACATCTGCTGTTTGATTTGTCTCAGATGGTGCAGTTCCATTGAAAGGATTCACTACAATAGTTCCAACCATGTTCAAAGCTTCGTGAGGCTCACAAATGAAGCTGTATGTACTGTTAGTACCTTTGTCAAATGTAAATGAATAATCTACCTCAGTATCTGGATCYCCCGTGTCAAACAATCCGTTAGAATCGATTGCATTGTGATCTAGGAATTCACCACTCCAAAAGAAACGTACWGTTTGACCTTCATTTATTGTCACTTCTGAAGGYGAAAACTGAAGATTTGTGCTGTCTACCGTAATTATTACTGTATCGTTAGAAAATTCGGACTCTACAGCTACCGAYGTGGACTGGAAGCCCAAGAAACAAATACCTAACATTAATGTCAAGAAAAATTTGCTCTYTATTGATTTTRTCATAACRT
>MIZB01000170.1_pt1 | contig 13613 bp, 12 predicted proteins | sample 888171 | NCBI WGS metagenome assembly MIZB01 (sample SAMN05440186, study PRJNA335308) | marine metagenome | isolation source: marine water
TTCATAATGAGTTATTGAAAAGATATTAAAAAAAGTGGCTCTGCCCCCCGAAGGGGACATTGCCGGTTTTGTAGATATTATTTATCTACGCTTTGTCTTACTTATTCTTTGGATTCTGCAGCTGCAGTATCGATTGTTGCTGCATACCATACCATCAATCCAAATGCGGTCTTGTTGACTACATCTGCAATGTTGTATACTATGTTCAACATGTTTTGGCCGTCTGCGTCAGCGTCCATGCCGTACAAGTAACCAATTGGATAGATAGCCCATCCGAAGGTTAGAATGTAAGTCATCCATGTGAAAGCGAATTGTACACCTTCACTTGCTTCGCTTGCTGCTTTCTTAGCATCTCCTGCCCATATTTCGTATATAATGTATATCCAGGCTGCCATTCCGATTGCCCATGCAATTGTAGCATCCATAGCTCCGGATTCTCCAAAGAAACCAAAAGCCAACATGACGATCGATGCACCTAGTAATCTCCAGAAGAGCATAGCAGATGCTACGCCTATTGCAGCTAGGATCAAGTAGAATTCAACTACTTGTAGTGGGACTGTGATAAGCCAGTCAACATACCTTAGAACTAGAGGACTTTCTCCAGTCATGACCCAGTGGTCTCTCATGTATGTGTAGTGGTACCAAGCAACACCAGTTACTAATGCAGCAACAGTTACAGAGGTTCTCCATTTCGGAGCCACGTTATTTCTCTCGACAAGGAAGAATATCGTAGATGCCAACATCATTGCTGTTGCAATCCAAAAACTGATAGCCACATTGTCTGAGGTATCAATTGCACCTGTTTCGGCACTAGCACTTCCGGCGAGAAGCAAGCTCATAAAGGCTGTTATACCCATAGCACGCATGCTTAACATGAAACCTAGTGCACAATATTAGTATATAAAGATATAGTAGCTAGCTTAGTGCAATGCACTAAGGCGAAATATTAGCTTCAGTGCTGTGCACTAAAGCTATATTGTTATTAGTGTTTCATTTTATGAAATTAATTTGTAGGGGGATTTGCTATAGAGTAGGCAGCAAAAAGTGCCCAAATCCCGCCTAATATTGCAAATGGCCATTCTCCTGTGACATATGCTCTCAGAGTCAGCAAAGCTTCTCCAATAGCCATCAACAAAAGATAAATTAGTGATCTGCTGGAGATTACGTTTCTAGTTTCTGCCGCAAACGCTGCTAATACCATAATCATTCCGAGGTATGCCCCAATCATTGTTGCTTCCATTACATAACCTCCATAATTTCGTCATGGAACACTAAGTCTACAGCCACTATAGCTAGTAAAGTGCCTAAAATATAATTTGTAATCTTAGCTTTTCTAGAATCTGATAAAAATTTACGCAGTAAAGATCCAATTAACATCCAGCTAGAAGTAGCACTAAAACCTACTATCGTAGCAGCTATTAATAGTGAAAATTTAATAGAATAATCGGTTCCAAATCTAGATGCGTAAGTTGTCATGAGGATGATATAATAGAAAATAATTTTTCCATTAATCAGTTGAAGCAGAAAGCCATCTTTAAATTTGAGAGAACTTTCTAAGTTATCAACACTTTCCTTATAATTTTCTGGATCATCAGTCGCTATTAGGTATGAAAGATACAAAAGATATAATCCACAAATATACTTCATGTTCTCTACGATATCTTGCTGCTCCTTGAAGAATTCAATTGTTAAGCTTGTTGTAAAGCCTACTAAAAAAAATCCTGAAATGACTCCTCCGAGTAATGGTAAAGTTTTTCTGATGCCATATTTTGTACTGTTGACAGAACAAAGAATATTATTTGGCCCTGGAGAAAAGCTCAAGAAAATCATATAACTTAAAACTATTATGTATTCGGAAATGCTGTCCATATTAACTTCTCTCTTTTTTGTATTCTTCGACCAAAGATATTAAGTTAATGTAAGGTAATGGCGTTATAGTCCAACTATTTGTTGAGAAAATTATGCTCTATAAATCCTGCAATATTCTCCCCAGTCTTTATGCTAAAGCGATATAATTCCCTATTATCAATAACTGGTTTTTTAACATGAATCTTCACGTTACCAGCAACTAAGAGTCTTGCATCGTCACCCGAAATGAGTGAAATGTTGTCGTAAAAGATTGAAAAGTTAACATTTTTACTAGCTTTATCCTCGAAAATTACCCTTTGATTAGTTATATATAGATTTCCAATTACAATGGGTAAGAATTGGTTTATTTCTGTACTGAATCCGACTGTTCTTTTACTTGCCGTACTGAATAAACGATCAATCCAGCGAGAATTATCTAGATAAATTCCTAACAACTCCTCTCCATCGTTCAAATTTGATTTAGGCTTCATCACAAATACCTCTCTAATAGCGAGATAAATTAGTTGCTGTATAAGTGAATTTATGCACGACAAATGTTGCACCTGGGAACCTTTTATATATCTTAGGAAAAGGTATAAGATTGGGAGAAGCTAGGGTCGTCGTCACTCATACACCATGAGGGTCCTAGCCTTCCAATTTTTTTGTAATAGCTTAATGATAAATATAGGTTTATTAAGGCTAATTAATAATAAAATCTATTTAAGTTAAATTTATAATATTATTGATTATCTTTAACATCTGGGCTGAATAGTATCTCGCCCGAACCTTCATCAAACAATATCATTGCATCTTCATCATAAAAGAAATCTCTTTTCTCACCAACAAAGGAAGCCACTACCTCACCGGTATTAATATCAAATAAAATTTGACCATCTGGATCAAAAAAATATTCAGGTTCAGATGGAGCATCTGAATATGATGCATTAGGATCTATATTCATCTCATCAAATGCTGAAGATGCTGAGAAAATGCTAGGGATTAATACGCCAATGACAAGAATAAAGGGCGCCAAACCGAGAGACCAATTACTGTGTAATTCAGCCTGATCGTTTACAGTGTCAACGAAGCAATCCTGACTGCCTACGATTGTCATGCTAGAATCATACAAACATTCTTTGAGAGTGCCCTCATAATCAGCTTCAATAGCTCCAGGAATTCCAAATGCAATATAACCTGCTAAAAATATTATGAGAACAACTGTGGAAACATGAACACTAAACCTACCCATTGGGCTAATGATTTTCTTAACAGGGTTATCTAAATCAAGATCCCGAACTGCAGGAGCTTCACGTGCAAATAAAATACCTAAACCAAGTATTGAACTTAGGGAAACTAAATAAATTAGAAGCTTAATATTAAAAAATACGCCATCACGATTCTCACAATTACAGTTCTGTTCCGCGTAAGAGATATCATATTCGCCGTTAGTGTCTGTAACAGACATCTCTGTCAAAAAATAATCATAGGTTGATCTACCATCCAAGAAACCAGATTCTGAAGATTCATATGCGAAATAGTAAACATTCTCCTCAACTAAAAACCAAGTACCTAAAACACCACCCCCAAAAAGCACTAAAATAGATACAAGCAAAGGTATTCCTGATACAACTTTGTCTACTGTGCTCTGAGTACTCATATCATAACTTATTTGGTGCATTATTTAATAGTTTACGAATATTAACAACCTTTACTAATATACTAAATAAATTTATATAATCATAAATGCGTAAATAATAATCAAACTTGAGCACAATAATTGTCAAAAAATTGTCCTATAGTTATTAATACTACAAAGTTATTTGTGTTGTATGAGTGCAAAGAGACATCTACACTTACTCTTGGTTGCGTCTTTGATAGTTATACTCTTTGCACTCGTTCCGGCAAAGGCTGAGGAAAGTAATGTGAATATTGTCGGAATAGAACACCTAAATAGTAAAGAACAAAATATCATTGAAATACAAATTGAGAACTATGACAATTCTGAAATCAATTGTAATTTGATGATATCAATATACAGTGAAGATTTAACAGAAAATTTACCTTTGACAGATACAATTGCTTTCTTTGACATTGATTCAAACTCAAATTACATGCATAATTTTAGTTTTATAATTCCAAATTCTGGAGTATATACTTTCAATTTATCTCTATTGACAGAGAGCGATGATATCATCCAACAATATTTCTACAGTGAAAAATTCACATTTTATGATTATGAAGAGTACAGGCTTGAAGATTTGATAGTTGATTACTATTATGACCCAGAAGACAATGCAAATTGGGTATATGATACAGAAAAGGATGCAATTGAACTAAAAAACATTGAGAATTCATATGATACTGGCGTTGTATTAGGGCCATTTGACACATTGGGCCACTCTGAATCAATTATTTCTTTGCAATACCAGAGTGAAAAAACAAATAGTGCTAATTATACCATTTCAATCACCACCGAATTTAATTCTTCTGAAATATATGGAACTGAATGGGTAGAAGTTCACTCAATCGATCAGGAAGAAGAAATTAGTTTAGAAATTCCGATTGATTCTAGCGTATTTGTATTACTTAGAAGTAAAGACATTAATTCAGATTCTGAAGATTTCTGGGAACTGAACGGAATACACCTAGAAAGGCTAACAATCAAGCATTCATTATCAATACATTCACAACCAAATTACTTCTTTGAAATTAATGAAAAGAATGAATTTAACATTGAGATAGAGAACACAGGTAGATTTGATCAACAATTAGGGAATGTTAGTATTGTTGCGGATATCTTCAATCAAAATGGCATTATAGGCTCATATGCTACACTTCCAAGTATTGAATCTGGAGAGAGTCAAATAATTGTAATAAGTATAGATGAAGCATTAAAACCAGGACATTATTTCTTGAGTCTTAAAACTACAATAATTGACAATAATCTATTTTTTGAAGAAAGCACATACTTTATTTCAGTTTCAAATTATAATTATGGCCAAATCGACATTGATTTAAAAGAGCAACAAGATACAGTTACTATTGAAACTGAGGATAATGATATTCAAATATTACTACATACTGAGGAGATAAATGAACTAATCATTTCAACAGAATATTCAATAGCAGAACTAACAAATAATCATTACATCATTCAAATAACTACTGACGAGGACTCAGTATTATTGTCGACTGAAACTCAATTCAAAGGAAAAATAATATCTCTAATTAATATGGATGAAGTAAAATACTCTATAATTGATGATAATACAATAGTTAGCACAATTGAAGGGATAACTGCGCCGTCTATTATATTTGACGATGGAAATGAAAAAACTTTGACTATAGGAATCAGTAATGAAGGCTTTTACAAAGAATCCTACTCACTCAATTATATTTACTCTTCAACATTCATATCAAGTATTGATGGTATTTCAACAATCGAAATTGAACCTAATACTGTAAAGTATGTAGAAATTAAAGTTGAACCTCTTCAGAATATTCCACGTGAAGGTGGAAGCCAATTTAACATAGAAATCAGTAATAATAATGAAAATAAAATTATTACATATGTCTTCGGATACCTAACTCCTACAATAGAAGTATCAGAAATTAAATGTGATAGATATGCACTATTGATAGGACAAGATCTAAAATGTAGTACTATTTTAACAAATCAAGGATACTATGCCGAAGACTTAAATTTCATTATTTTTTCTGAAACAACAGTAATAGAAGAAGTTAACATAAATTCGTTAGATTTTTTGGAAACATGGACTTTAACGACAACATATGAACCTTCAAAAATTGGAGAAACAAATATATTTGTCAACGTTGTAACAAATGACGGAGTTGTTTTTGAGAATCAAATTGATTCTGAAATCAAAGTTATATCTTCAGAAAATACAAATACTAATCAAGATACAGAGATTAAAATTCCAGAAATTAATGCTGGAAGAAGTTTAGTACTATTAACTATAGCAGGTATCTTGTATCAAATAAAGCGTTCTGAAAATTTGAAATATCTTGGCTTGAAATTTTTCTTTGTTCCCATGTATTCAAGACTCCAAAAAGACACATTAACTGATGAACCTACAAGACAAAAATTACTCAAATACATATATTCTGAGCCTGGTGCAAATTTCAAACAATTAAAGGATAAATTTAGCTTACACAATGGTACTTTGGCCCACCATATTAACATACTAGAGAATCACGACATCATTACATCACACCGTAGCGGAAGGCAGAGATTATTCTTCCCAATGGGAATAAATCAAGAAATTTCAAGAGTATCTTTAGTTACAAACGAAACTCAACGTAATATTATGGATATAGTCAAGAACACACCTGGAATAACTCAAGCAATGATTTCAAAGCAACTTGACATGAGCCGTCAAAAAGTTAATTACCATGTTAATTCCTTAGTTGACAAAGCCTTCCTTAAGATTGAAAAGCAAGGAAGAATAACAAGACTCTATCCATTGTACTACACATAGTGGCGGGCCAGATGGGATTCGAACCCACGGTCGATCGGTTAAGAGCCGATCGCTTTACCTAGCTAAGCTACTGGCCCCGCTATTCTTACCCAATAATACTCGTTAAAAAATTATATCTTATTAAAATATAATATTTGAAAGGATATAAAGTAAAAAGAAAACTCCGCCAAGAGTTTGCCTCCAGTCTATATTTTGAAACATCGAAGACGCAGGACTTTCGGTTCCTGATTCAAATATAGGAGAAGCTGTATTGGATGTCTGTGTTTGACTTTTATTTGCCCACTTATCTTTAGAGGCATTCCACCAATCATCACGATTATTTTCTGCTCGCAGAGATGTAGGAGATATATTAGATCCTTCTAGGTCTAACTCTCGAATTCTACGCTTTGAAAACTCTAAACCGCCTATCGCCAATAATATTGAGAAAATCAGAATTAATGGGCTACCAAGTACAGCTGCTGTATTCCAAGCTGCATGAATTAAAACTGCTAAAAGATAATATTTTATTACCACACTGAAAGGAGCACCCTTAACCAAATATTGAGAAATTCCATAACCTGCAAAAGAACTTGCTGTCAAATGTAATAAAATAGAAGAAACGGTTCTAACTGTTACAATGATTATGACTCCTAAAAGACCACTTGATACTGCACCTTCTGAAAGCCCATACAAAATATTCTCAGTAGCTCCAAAGCCTAATCCACATGCTGCACCATAAACAATACCATCTTCGACTTCATCAATTTCACCTTTTACTGATGCATTACGGAAAAGTACGAGTGGTTTAACAAATTCCTCTACAATAGGGGCGACAATGATTGCTGTCAAAACAAATGTTAAATCTGCATCATTGCCAGAATAAAGGAAAACAAGACTTCCTCCCAACCCATTAAGAATTAGAGCATAAAAGACACCAGAAACTGCCCCCCATACAAAAGCGGTCTGCAAAGCACTCCACGGTTCGCGATCAGTTTCCTCGGCATTTCTTATAGACTTAAGATAAAGATATGCAGGCCCGAAGGATAATACTGCAGCCAAACCAAAGGCAACAAAGCCTGCCGTTGCAATGAACGATAATGTAAGGAGGATAATAATTATCCATTGACCTCGTGTGATTTCCATGTATTTATTTAACCATCTAAGTTACATGTACTTTACCTTTATGGATATATAAGATTCCCCGCCTAATCATCTTATTCATTTGTAAGCGTGGCCTTGGAATATTTGCAGATTCTGCTTTAGCAACCAAATTTTCAGGAGTTATTCCTTCTTCTCCAGCTTTTTCCCTAACAAGCTCAAGTAATCTAAACTTAGGCGTTTGTGTTATATCTGGAGAATCATCATCATCATCAACTTCCTTCTTCTTAACAATCTTAGCTTTCCTAGCCAAAAAACTTTTCTTCTTAGGAGGCGCTTTCTTAACTATAACTTTCTTTGGTTTATCCTCAGACTCTTCAACCAATTCACTACGATGTTCTGCGACAAACTCGCGCATAAAGTCAAGCAATATATCTGCTGGATATGTCTCATCCAAATCAGCTTTTTTTATAAATAATTCCCAATCTTCTTGATATGCGTCAGGTATAGTCATAAAGAAATCACGATTTGTTGACACAATCTACTATAATGGATGAAATATATATTGTTTTACCTGATTATAGAACTATATTCTTGCTCTAACTCCTTAAGAATTGAATCCCAAGAAAAATTTTTAGCCCAAACTCTACCAGCTTTACCCATTTCCTTACACATTTTGGCATCATCTAGTAAGGTTGCTATAGATTTAGATAAATTATCAACATCATTATATTCAACAATTAGGCCATTGTTACCTGGAGACATTGCTTCAGGGATTCCACCAACATTCGTACCTATTACTGCAGTTTCTGCAGCTGCTGCCTCTAGTAATACGATACCAAACGCTTCATATTCAGAAGGCAAAACCAACATCTCTGCAGCGGCTAACACCGAACGATAAGTTTCGTCATCAATGTGGCCTAAACGATGCATCCTTACTCCCTTTTCCGAGGCCTCTTTCTCTAACTGTTTGCCAAGCCCCATGTCTGCCCCAGTAATGACCAAATCTACAGATTTTTGATTTACTAAATCCATGGCTGAAATTAAATCCGAGAGACCCTTATTTGTAGCTAAACGACCTGCGAACAAGACAAACTTATCTGAAATATTTGGATATTGCTTACGAAATATATTTTTGTCTGGCAAAGTCTGCCAATCGTTCCAATTTATTCCATTATAAATTATTTTGATATTATCCTCACTTATACCTATTTCTGAAACGAGCATATCTCTTTCATGTTTACTTACACAAGTAATCAGATCGGCAGACTCCATAGTTCCTTTTCCTATTACTGTATCGTAAAATTCTCGAAGTGTTTTCCTCTTTGCTCCTCCCCACATGGACCATGATGGATGGAAATGAGGTGTGATTACCCATGGTGTGGATTGAAATCTTTCACGAATCCAACCTGCGTGATTTTGAAAATAACCATATGAATGTGTGTGAATTATATCTGCTTTCTTTGACAGAAAAGACTGAACCATGCCTGGAGCTAAGACATAATGTGCCTCACCAGAAACCGTGTAGGCCTTGTGTCTAGTAACATTAATTCCATTAACTTCAGAAGGCATTTCTTTCTTAACAAAAGGAGTCTCTGTATACAAGTCCGTTGTTATTACCTCTACATCATGTCCCAAGTCCCTTAAACCTTCAGAATATGCTTTTACTACAGTTTCAGCACCACCGGGAGCTGGAGGATATCTGACACACCCCTGTAGAATCTTCATAGTTGGCCATACAAGGCGCCTTTTAAGCCCCCGACCTTAGCCAGTTAGTGGCAGAATCAAAAGACATAAGCAGCCCACTTTCAAGCCATCTTGAGGAGCTAAGAACTTATTTACTATTGCCTTTCATAATAAATGTAATCTTAATGATAATGATTATCTCTTTTGCATCTGATTTAATCGTTAACATACTAGAAGCCGTTAATCTAAATATTAATGATTTAAGTACTTACAGTCCAGTAGAATTTTTCAAAACCAAAATTTTCCTTAGTTTAGTATTAAGTCTCATATTCTCTTCTCCACTTTGGCTACTATCAATATACAATTTCTCAAGGACAGGCTTGACTGATTTTGAAAAAAATAATCTTGGATATAGCTTTATCATTGGTCAAACTTTTTTCTTAGTAGGATGTGGTACAGGATTTTTCTTAGTAACACCGTATTTTCTTGATTTATTACTAGCTGATAGCGAAATAGTAATTCAAAATCTATCTGTGTATGAAACAATTAAAATAATAATTTCAACTACACTATTCACAGGATTATTGATTAGTACGCCTGTATTCACTTTGCTCATTAATAGAATGGTAGAAGGCCGTAGAGACGGAAGAAAATACATATATACTTTAATTTTGTTTATAGCAATAGTAGCAACACCGAAACCATCAATGATTCTAAACATGATTTTTCTCATATCTTTTGTTTTAATTGCAGAAATAACTATGCTAGTTGCTGGGGTTAAAAATGAGAATTAAAAATTACCAAAAGCATATGCTTTATTCGGTATTTTCACTAACTATTTTACTCAGATTTGTGCATAAGTATGACTGGCCAATATGGGGAAGCGATTCTGGAGAATATTTGTACTTAACCAGATATTTGGTGGAAAATGGAATGATGCTAAATGAAGGTTATATTGGCTGGGGAAGAGCATATCCTGATTTCCAAGGAATGCAAATATTAACTGCAACTATAGCTTTAGTTTTTGATGTGTCTTACTACACTTCCTTAACTTGGTTCATTCCTTTAATTTCTGGGTTAGCCATTCCAATTCTATTTATTATTGGGAAAGAACTTGCAGGATTTACACCTGCGTTATTTGGTTCGGCATTTTACGGAGTTACATTTGGAGTAGTATATGCGAACTCTCACCCTATGCCTGGCGGACTAGCTGAAACTTTAGGATTTGTCCTGATATTAAATTGGATCAAAATACTGAAAGATGACACAATATGGGTTATTAATCCACTGAAAAGAAATCCGTGGGGAAATATGGCAAAATTCTCATTCTTTGCCCTACTGCTTACACATCATTTCACTTTACTTTTGTTAATGGCTGCAATATTAGGGATATTGATTGTAGAAATTGCTGCAGGAAATAAAAAAATAGGTACTGAGGGGATTATGGTTGTGGGATTGATGTCACTACCGATTTCAATTTACTGGTTAATTTATGCAAAGTCTTTCAGAAAAATGTTAGACGACAGTGCTTTTGATTTTCTACCCGAAAACATTCCAACGACACTTGTGTTAACTCTAATTCCATTTGTATCCCTTACCATTTTATGGTTAATCAAAGATAAGCTCAATTTACCTAATTTTAGTGAAAATATAAGTCATAATGACTATTTGAAACGTACCGTGGCCTCCTTTGTTGGAGTATTTATTCTAATCATGCTTGTTCTATGGAAAGGAGTACCTGGAACAGACATTCCTGTTGATTTTGAAGCAACTCCATACTTAGGCGTCAATCTAGCAATCATGTCACTAGCCTGTGTTCCTAGTTTTGTAATGTCAAAAAAGAATAGTTGGTTACTTTGGGGTTGGTTGCTACCAATACTTGGGTTAGCTACAATAGGCGCTGTAACTGGATCTCATCTATTAATTGCTTACAGACATGCACCTTATTTGCTAGCTCCAGTTGCTCTAATGATTGGAATAAGTTTTCAATATTTTATTATAGGGTTCGAAGCCAAAAAAAGGAAATATGTTACTGCTGTATTCACAATTCTTTTGCTGGGATGTGCATGGGGTGCATATCCTCCACCTTCCGTAATGGGAGGATTCCAAGAAGGCAGTAGTCAAAAAGAAATTGATGGCATTTTGTGGTTTAACTTTGCTGAAGAAAACAGCCTTGTTGCCAGCGATCACAGATTAAGCAGTTTAACTTTTGGATTAACTAAAACAAATGCAACATGGGAAAATGGCGCTACCGTCATTAATGGCAATACCGAGCAATCTTTCCTAGCCGGTAAAGATTTGCCAACACCTCAAGCTGGAAGAAAAGATGTTACCTATGTTCTTTTATCCGAAGAAATGCAAAAAGGAGTTGCTCTTTTGCAATGGGATCCCGCAGAAGAACTGACTGGTGAAGCAAAGACTAAGTTCACTGATAATAACAAATTTCCTATTTGGTTTGACAATGGTGATGTAATAATCATGAAAATGCCTGATAAATAATATTAAACAGCTTTGATTGGAAGAATATGGACTATCATAAGATAAAAGACGAATCAATGTCAATATCTGATTGGATTATCAGCATTAGAAGGGAATTGCATGAACACCCTGAACTGATGTATGAAGAGTTTAAAACAAGTGAGCTTATTAGACGAGAACTTGACAAATTAGAAATATCATACAAACACCCTATTGCAGAAACTGGAGTCCTTGCTTCCATTGGTAATGGAAATGGTCCTTGTGTTGCATTAAGGGCTGACATGGATGCGCTACCAATACATGAAGAGACGGATGTGTCTTTCAAAAGTAAAATCGATGGGAAAATGCATGCATGCGGCCATGATTGTCATGTATCCATGCTTCTTGGGGCTGCCAGACTACTAAAAGAAAAAGAAGACCAAATTAACGGAACTGTAAAACTTCTGTTCCAACCAGCAGAAGAAGGCGGTGCTGGTGGTAAACTGATGAGAGAGGAAGGTGCTCTGAAAAATCCCGCGGTCGAAAGAATCTTTGGATTACATGTTTGGCCTCAATTGCCTAGTGGCCAGATTGGATCAAGGGAAGGAACATTCTTAGCTGCTACATCATCACTCAGTCTTACAGTTAAAGGCGTTGGAGGACATGCTGCCGTTCCTCAATTAACAAAAGATCCTGTATTAACTTCAGCCAGAATTATAACAAATATACAATCAATAATTTCAAGGGAGCTAGATCCATTGGATTCTGGTGTAGTTAGCATCACGGTAATTAACGGAGGTAAGGCGTCAAACGTAATCCCTTCGGAGGTCAAAGTAAAAGGGACGTTAAGATCTCTTACTATGGACGGTCTAAAAGAACTTCAAAAGAGAGTTAAAGAAATTGCTGAAGGAATAGCTCAAACTCATGGTTGCGAGGCTATTGTTGAATATGTTGGAAATGATTATCCACCAACAGTCAATGATTCAGAGATGTGGAAATTTGCTAAAAATGTTGGAATTGAACTACTAGGCGATGAAAATGTCAGTGATTTAGATGCTGTAATGGGAGGAGAGGATTTTGCATACTACACTGAAAAAGTAAAAGGCTGCTTTGTGGTATTAGGAATGAATAATCCAGATATAGATGCAACATATAGCGTGCACCATCCAATGTTTAAAGCTGATGAGGGCGCATTACACATTGGAACTGCTTTACACACTATTTTTGCGCTCAAAAGTTTAGAAGAATTAAATAGTTAATTATTCAACAGTAACTGACTTTGCCAAATTTCTTGGCTTATCAATACTTTTCCCTAAATCATGCGCCACATAATACGATAATAATTGAACAAAAACAGCAACTAGGAATGGAGATAAAACAGGATCTACTTCGGGCAATTCAAAGCCATGATCTGAAACTCTCAAAGCATGTTTGTCTCCTTTTTGTGCAACCGTAATTACTGGAGCACTTCTAGCAGAAATCTCTTCAATATTTGATATTAATTTAGAATAAGTGTGATCTTGAATAGCTATTGCAATTACTGGAGTATCTGAACTTAATAGTGCCAACGGACCATGTTTAAGTTCTCCAGCAGGATACCCTTCTGCATGAATATATGAGATTTCTTTAAGCTTAAGAGCACCCTCTAAAGCGAGTGGATAATTGATATTACGGCCTATAAAAAATGTTGATTTAGCCTTTGAAATATGAGGAACTAGCTCCTTGATAGACTCAGAAGAATTAAGAAGCTGAGTAATCTTACTAGGAATTCCTCTTAGCTCATTTTCCCAATTTTTCAGCATTACATGATCTATGGACCCTGATTGGAAAGCAAGGTGCATAGCAAGTGCGTAAAGTGCCTGCATCTGTGTCAGGAAAGTCTTAGTGGCAGCAACACCTATTTCCTGTCCAGACTTTGTAATGATTACTCCATCGACTTCTCTAGTTATTCTACTACCTGGAACATTACAAATTGCGACTGTATGACAACCCTGTTGTTTTGCAGCTCGAGCAGCAGCAAGCGTATCTGCAGTTTCACCACTTTGA
>MIZB01000193.1_pt1 | contig 13606 bp, 8 predicted proteins | sample 888171 | NCBI WGS metagenome assembly MIZB01 (sample SAMN05440186, study PRJNA335308) | marine metagenome | isolation source: marine water
CCAGCTAATCCGGATCCATATTCTCTATAATGCATCAGTTTTTCAGTAGGCATTTTGCCTCTGATTGCTCCTCGAACATATTGTACCGCAGAGCGATGTCCAGCTTCATCAAAGAATTCATCATGTATTGCTTCTCCGCCATCCCGAAGCGCATCGACAATGAGTACTTCAGGAACAATGTCATATGGACCGCCAGTGTGCCCTCCGATCCCTTTAGCTCTAGCAAAGGCCGTAGTAGCTATTACAGCATCCCGTACTAATTCGATATTATTTTTAAGAGATTTCAACTCAGAATCAGTTAACTCACGTTTGGCGCTTAATTCTAAATTTACAAAACTATCAAAGCTTAATGGAAAAACCATAAAGCTCCATTTAGAAAGAGTCCTTAAACGTTCCCCGTATTAATTTGCTTTTAGACTTAAAATATCTGATTTTCCGCCATCTAAAATAGCGATTATAGAAACTGGAAACGGTTTTCCACAGGCAGCACCCAGTACAGAATTATTTCCTTTGAAAGAATAAACCGGAGTTTCTCCTTTCTTAGCCGCAGATACAGTTTCGTCAGGACAGTTTGATGATATAATCACCAATTTTGCAGATCCTGAAGTTATTGCTTTACTTGATTGGTTTGCCCCAACAGATACTTTTCCAGTATCTATTGCAAGTCTAAGAGATTTGTTTAGATCCATCTATTTTTTCCCTCCTTTTTTAGATTTAGGTTTGTAAATTGCGCTTACAGCTCCAGTACCAAGATGGACTGGCTGTCCTACGATGATGTTTTCAGCAACACCAGTAAGAACGTCCGATTCTCCACTCAAGCCAGCTTGTAGAAGGTGAGTAGATGTAATTTCGAAAGCAGCTCTGGCTAATACTGAAACTTTAGCTCCAGAAATACCGTGTCTACCAATAGCTTGGATAGCTCCTGTATTAGTCATGACATCAGAAACAAGTATATTGTGTCTAGGATCTACAGCTAAACCTTGTTCAGATAATGTCTTATGTAATTCATTAGCGATTGCAATTCTTGCAGCTTCAATTCCAAGAACTTCAGCTACCTCATGTATTGAATTTGTATTGGTTCTAGTAGGATCTACTCCTGGAACTTCAAGAATAGCTTGCAAATCAGAACCTTCTGTAAATATTACAAATTCATCGCCTTCTTTTCTAACAATTGCACGTTGAATGTTTCCGATTCCATCCACCATTAAGTGGCTAACTTTATCTTCCAAAAGATATAATTTCTTGAACGAAACATCAGCTTCTTCCAAAATAATAGTGCCTTTTTCAACGGTTAATTTAGATTTTAGACGTCCTTTTTTCTTGATTCTAGCAGCTAACTCTTCAATTGGCAATCCACGAGTTTTCAATATCTTCATATCAGGTTCAATCAAAACTCTAAGATTCGTAATGTCAGTACTTATTGTTGCTAACTGTGAAACGGATTGAGCTTCAATTAAGTTCGCAATTTCAAGAGCTTTTTTCCGGGATGCAGAAACTTTAGGTTCCAAGAAAACTTCCATAATTGGAGTTTTAGGTATTCTTCTTGCGTCAACAATCTCAATTAATCGTGGAAGTCCCAAGGTAACGTTCATTTCAGCAACACCAGCGTAGTGGAAAGTACGCATGGTCATCTGCGTTCCAGGTTCTCCAATAGATTGAGCAGCAATCACACCAACAGCTTCAGTAGCATCGACCTTATTTCGAATGTATTGGTCAATACCTCCATCTACTACAGTTTCAATCTGTTTAGGTTTCAAATTATGTGCTATACTTTTTTCAGAAATCTCTCTGATAACTCCTTGTGGCAATACGCCTTCTTTCTTAGCTAACATTTCGTTGATACTAATTTCCATTTCATTCAATTTAGTGTATTTTTGAACTAATTCTTCAATATCATTATTAGCCAATTTACTAGTTTCAGCTTCTATAGCAATTTCCTCTACGTAAAGTCCAGGAAGCCCAGAAGAAAACTTGTTAGCAGCTTTACGGAATTTGTTAATCTTTTTAACCGGTTTTTCCTCTTTGTCAGCCTTTTTCTTCCTCTTTACAGTTCTTTTAGAAGTTACCGGCTCTTGAAGTTCTATAGCAGCAGCTTCTGCAGCAGCATCCCTAAACTTAGCAAGCTTTGTAGCAGGAACTCCTGCAGCTCTTAGTTCGTTATCAGTTGCAATAACTACCTGAGAAGCTAAGAAGATACCGTGAGTGAATAGGCTGAGTGAAACCTTTTGGCTTAATCCCATTTCAGTAAATAATTTCAAAGCCGTAATTCTTTCTTGTTCAAATCTTAATCTTTCTCGGTCTAAATCTAAACTATCTTCAACTTGAGTATAATTTCTGGCAGATTTAACCTGAGTTCCATCCATTTTACGGAATTCTTCAAGACGGATAGTTCTTGGCATCTCGATTAATCTTTCAATTCTCAAGAATGTAACATACGGCTCACCAGTGTGAGCTGAAAGTAATAATTCTTTTTCTTCAGGAATATTAGGCCTATCAAAAGAAACTACTTCAGTTATAACCGATTGATAGCAAATTCCTCTTGCTTTAAGGTAAACATATCCGTGGAAAGGATATCTAAATTGTTTAGAATTAATCGGGAATGCAACACCTAAAAGAACTTGACCTTTTCTGGAGATCTGCTTTAGAACTCCATCAATAGTATATCCTTCAGGTAATGACCAAATAACACCTAATTTCTTTTCAACTCTTCTAAGAGCTTGATCTGCAGAAATAGGGCCATCTGATATATCTCCTTCTTTTAGCGCTTTATCAACGATATCATCTCTATCAATGCTTTTAATCTTTGCAACGTCTATTAGCTGTAAAATTTCTTTATAATAAAAATCTTTTTCAAGTTTCTTCAAAGTACATTTCTTTAGAGTTCCTAATTGGTAACCTAACTCTACAGTTTTTTCAGCTAGTTGTGTTGAAAGTCCTCTTTTTTCAAGAGCTCGAATTGTATCTAATCTTGCCATTATTTGCCTCCTGTAACATCTTCAATTAAGCTATCAACGTCAATTGCTCTACCAAATTTACTCTTAGTAGGATCAACAGAATCTTCACCATATTGGAATTGTACAACTGTATTAGCTGTATTTCTTACGGTGTAATCATATTTTACTCTTAAATCTTCAAGAGCATTAACTAAACGTCTTTGCATATATCCTGAGCGTGATGTTCTAACCGCAGTATCCACAAGACCTTCTCTTCCTCCCATGGAGTGGAAGAAATATTCGGTCGGAGATAGTCCGCTCTTGTATGAAGATCTAACAAAGCCTTTTGCGTCTGCACCTAAGTCTCCTTTATTGAAGTGTGAAAGAGTTCTCTTTTCATATCCACGTGAAATTCTTTCTCCTCTAACAGCCTGTTGACCAATAGATCCAGCCATCTGAGATAAATTCAACATACTACCACGTGCTCCGGAACGGGCCATAATAACCGCAAAGTTATCCATACCTAAATGCCATCCTGCAATTTCACCAGATTTATCTCTGACTCTACCCAAGACACCCATAATTTCAACCTCTAATGTTTCTTCAACACTTCGGCCAGGCCTTGGTTTGAATTTTCCTTTATTGTAAGCATTTACCAGTTTATCTACTTCTTTAACTGCAGCAAATTGAGCATCAGTAATTTGATCTAAAGCATCCTGAGGAACATCAGCGTCGTCAATTCCAGTAGTACATCCTGTTTCCATTAAAGCTCCAACAGCCAAGCGAGTTACTTTGTCAATAAAGTCTCTAGCCGCATCAGATCCTTGCAATCTTGATATTTCCTCTAGAATTTGACCTTTGAAAGCAGAAATAGAATTACCGTCTACAGGCCCGCTAATCATATTTCCATTTACAATTTCTACAATCATATCAAGTTCTTTATTTTCTTCAGGAGTTCTATCTGCAAAGTAAACAGAAGCATTGTATTTCAGATTCATATCATCTGGTAGAAGTACGGAGAATATTTGTCTTCCAGACCATCTTGGACCGCCTTCAGCCTTAGGATATTCCGGTTTAGGTAAATCTCCTTTGTGACTTACACGGGAAAGAATTCTTACAGTTTGATCAATATCATAACTTGCAGTTCCGTGAGTTAAAAGGAACATTCCAGTAATGTGATCGTGAATAGCTCCAATAACCGCACCTCCAAATCTTGGAGATCGAATGTGTTCTTGAACTCTCATTAATATTCTTGCTTCAGCCCTTGCTTCTTCAGACTGAACAACGTGTAAATTCATTTCATCACCGTCGAAATCTGCATTGTACGGAGGACATACACACAAGTTTATTCTGAAAGTCTTACCTTTCATAATTCTTACTTCGTGAGCCATCATAGACATACGATGTAAACTTGGCTGTCTGTTGAACAATACAATATCGCCATCCATCAAATGTCTTTCTACAATGAATCCAGGTTCTAAGCGATCGTGATTAAATTCCCAGTTTTCTTCGGTTAATTTTACTCTTCTGCCGTCAGGCCTAATCATGTAATTAATGCCTGGAATATATTTTTCAGGATCGGTAGGAACAAAATTTTCTTTAATTAAATCTCTCATGAATGAAAGATTGTGAATATTAATTCTTACTGGAACAGTTAATTCTCTAGCAGCAAGCTCTGGAACTCCAACCTGATTAATACTCAAATAAGGATCGGGCGTAATTACAGTACGAGCTGAGAAATTAACACGTTTTCCTGAAAGATTAGAACGGAAACGTCCTTCCTTACCTTTCAATCTTTGAACAATAGTTTTCAGCGGTCTTCCTGAACGATGTCTTGCTGTAGGAATTCCTGCAGTTTGATTATCGAAATAAGTGGTGATATGATATTGAAGCAATTCCCATAAATCTTCGACAATTAATTGAGGAGCTCCTGCGTCACGATTTTCTCTTAAACGTTGATTAATTCTTAAGACATCTACCAACTTGTGAGTCAAATCATCCTCTGAGCGCTCTCCTGATTCTAAAGTAATGGAAGGTCTCATTGGGACTGGGGGAACAGAAAGTACAGTCAGTACCATGTATTCGGGTCTTGTAATTTCAGGATTGAAACCTAAACATAATAAATCAGAATTTGGTACTTTTTCAAGTCGAGATCGAACTTCCTTAGGAGTTAGCTTTCGCCCTTCTTCCCTGAATGTAGTTGGTTTATCTAAGGTAACTTTAACTTTCGGCTCTCCACAATGAGGGCAGCTTTTGGATTTTGTAGCTTCTCTAATAGCTCTCTTTGAAATTCCACCAATAGCAACAGTAGTTCCTGCGTCAGAGTCCATAAGCGCTCTGATTTGTTTGGTGTAATGATCAATTCTATCTTGAGTTAGCATTAATCTTCCAGAACTTGGATGAGTTGCATTTAGTATGTCTTTGACTGTTTTAGAATATCCTGAATGAATAACAGGCATAGCTAAATCGATGTGACCAAAGTGGCCAGGATCTTCATCCATTTTTCTTCCACTTGTTTTACATCTCAATCCAGGTTCAATAACTCCCATGTGTAGATCCATCAATCCCATTGGAATTGGGAATCCATCGTCGTCATAGGTATCTGCCGTAATTACTTTTGTTGCAGATAATTTTCGAACTTCTTTAGGACCCATTAATGCGAAATCGATTTTACCGATTTTCTTTGGAATCATTTCCCTCATGATAAATCCTCCAATCTTAATCTAGCAACAATTCCAAGCGATTTAAGTTCCTCTAATAGTAATTTAAATGCATAAGACATTGAAACTGGATAAATGGAAGTATTATCTCCCATTGGAGAAGTTAAAACTCCTCTTCTGTCCAAATAACCTATATGTCCTGATTGACTGTCGACATACTGTACAGTCTTATCACTCTCATCAAGTAAACGGTCTTTGATAACCATTGAAGCTCCATGAGCAATTAAACAATCACGTTCCATTTCTCCAAATCTTAATCCACCCATTCTGGCACGACCTTCAGTAGGCTGTCTTGTCAGAAGCTGTACAGGACCTCTTGATCTTGCATGCAATTTACCAGACACCATGTGGTGTAATTTCTGATAATAAATAACTCCAACAAATATTTCAGCATCTATACGGCGACCGGTTTGACCATCATACAAAACTTCTCTTCCACTGTGTTTTAATCCGTATTGAGATAGTGCATCTCTCAGGTCATTTTCTTTCTCTCCAGAGAAAGCGCTGCCATCTACAGCACGACCTTCCATACTTCCTACTTTTCCGCCTATCATTTCAAGAACGTGTGCAACAGTCATTCGTGATGGAATAGCATGAGGATTGATAATCAAATCAGGCGTTATGCCGTCTTCGGTGAAAGGCATACCTTCTGGTGGAACCATATGTCCAATAACTCCTTTCTGACCGTGTCTACTTGCAAATTTATCTCCCATTTCAGGAACACGCTGATCTCTAACTCTTATTCTAGCAATTCTGGAACCATTCTCGGTTTCAGAAAGCATAACAGAGTCGACAGTCCCTTTCTCTCCATGTCTAACAGTCAAAGAAGATTCTCGGACTTTTTGAGGACTTAGGAAATCAGTAGGTTCAGCTAAGAATCTTGGAGGACTAGTTTTTCCAATCAAAACTTCCTTACCCTTCAAATCAATTTCAGGATATATTAATCCATCTTCTTCAAGATAAAAATAAGCTTCTTCAGAACGAGCGCCACGTACTTCAGGCCCTGGAATTACAAATCTGTCTTCCTGACCTCCAGGATATCTTCTTTCTTCAGACATGTACGTTCTAACGAAAGTAGATCGTCCAGTTCCACGATCTATTGAACCGCGGTTGAAAATCAAAGCATCTTCCATATTATATCCATGGTAAGACATAACTGCAACAACTAGGTTTTGTCCAGCAGGTCTAGCTCTTAGAGTATTATATTTCATAGCTTCAGTTTGAAGCATAGGTCTTTGTGCATAATGTAACAAATGTCCTCGAGTATCTGGCCTTATTCGGTAGTTAGCCTGCCCCATACCTAAAGATTGTTTAGACATACCAGCACCCATTGTACATCGTGGAGCTGAATTATGTTCTGGGAACGGAACATTAGATGTAGCAACTCCCAAAATAGTCAATGGATCAACTTCCATATGAGAATATGAATGAGTTTTCTTTTTCTCAACTAAGTAATCTGTATTTAATGCAATCAAACAATTTTCTTCTTCTTCAGCATCAATATATTCAATTACGCCTTTATCAATCAAATCTTCCCATACTAATTTTCCATTTTTCAAAGCTTCAATATCGCTATCTTTTATAGCTAACTTATTTCCCCTTTTTATAATCATTAAAGGTCTTCTTATTCTTCCAGGATCGCTGTTAATGATAACATCATTTAAAGAATCATCATGTCTTACATTTACAACATTACTAATCAGACCTTGTCTTCTTCTTTGTACCATTTCCTTTACGAGGTCTTTTGGTGCTTTATGGGCGCCAATTAAATCTCCGTTGAAGTATACTTTACCCCAAGCAGGTTTTGCTTTATCAATATCTTGAATATCTAAATTTGCAATAGAATCCATTATGATATGATTTGGTACATTCTCAGAAACATCCACCATTAAAGCTAAATTTTTAACCAAACCACAATTTTGACCTTCCGGAGTTTCATTTGGACATAATCGACCAAACTGGGTAGGGTGTAAATCACGAGCTTCGAAATGAGGCTGAGATCTAGTTAGCGGAGAAATAACTCTTCGCAAATGTGATAAAGTGGACATGTTACATGTTCTGTCTAATAATTGTGAAACACCAGCACGACCTCCGGTCCAGTTACCAGTAGCCATTGCATGCATTATTTTGTTTGTTAAAACATCTCGTCTTACAGCATGATGTACTCTGTTTTCTTTTCTCTTAGAATATGATCGTTCCATTTGGTATTTCATATCATTTAGTAAAGCTTGAAGCCCAGAACGGAATAATTCTTCCATTAAGTTTCCAGCTAATTTTAATCTTTTATTTGCGTAGTGATCTTTGTCATCAGGTTTTCGGTCTCCTACATGTAACTCAAGAACTTCTCTGGACATACGTCCAAGGAAAACTGCTTTCTTCATTCTAGAGTCTTCAGTAGTGCTCAAATGAGGTAATAATGTATTATCTAAAATGTAATTAATTCTCTTTTTTCTGTATTCTTTGGATTGACCTGCAGCAAATCTTCGCTCTAAGTATTCCAAAGCTTCTTGTGTAGTGTAAATACCTTCTTCATTGTGAACTTCTTCGATATTTGCTAAAATTAAATTTTGTAAATCTTTGTTATCAGTTATTGCAGCCATAATGTCGTCCGCAGACTCCATTCCGAGTGCCATGAGTAAAATTGCTAATGGAACTTGTCCTGATGCAACAGGAATAGATACAGAAAGAATACCGTCTTTCTTCTTTTCAACAACAGTTAAAGCACGGAATCCTTCTCTTTGTGAGAAAACTTTTGCTAATTCAGTTTGTCTTTGATATCTCTGTTCTTGTTCTACCATAACACGGTTAGGTGCCAAATCTTCAAGACATACTAAGACACGCTCAGTACCATTTACAATAAAGTAACCACCAGGATCCATTGGATCTTCTGATTTTGATTTAAGACCTTCACGGTATTCAGCATCACTAGAGTTTTCTCCAGTTAGGAAATTACGGTGGAGATTACATAGAATAGATTTTACCATAACTGGCATATTTCCAATTTCTTCTTCTACTTCTTCGATTTCGATACCTTCTTCGACGATTGTAAAATTTAGGTAAATTGGAGCAGCATAGGTCATATTTCTTAGACGTGCCATCATAGGAATGGAGTCCGTTTGTGAACCATTTGCTTCGTAAACCATAGGTCTTCCAATTCTAATTTTACCTAGATTAACAATTACATCTAGGTCACCTAATTCTAAGCGTATTGCACCTCTTAGAGATTCATCAGCACCTACAGAAATATTGTCAACAACTCTCTGCATCCACGGGGCTTGATTTTTTTCATGAGGTAGGAAATCATTGAAAGAACCCAATTGGTGATTAACTAGTGCAGCACTTGGTCCAGAAACACTTCTACTGTCGAAAAATCCTTTGATTAATGCACGAGAATTCATTCTTCCACCACCAATCTGTATGCAAGGTTACTGCCTGCACTTTCGCTGAAACGATGAACTTCCACAACATCATTTGGTTTTGCTTCTTCATCCAATGCTTTCAAAGCAGGATCTTTCAAAAGTATTTTAGGCAATTGATCTCTAGTTATGTTCAAAGGACTTAACTTTCCTTCAATATCCGATTCCTTAAGCAGAACGTGCTTCGGTACGAGCTTGTTTAACCACAATATGTTATCGTTCATTTTGGCATCCTTTTTTCCAAATCATTATGGCGGGCCTGAAGGGATTCGAACCCTTGGCCGTCCGGTTAAAAGCCGGACGCTCTACCTAGCTGAGCTACAGGCCCTACTGTTCGCTAACCGTTAGATTAATGATATTGGAGCTTGTGGCCAGTCGGGTGGTTTATATAACATCTATTCCAAAATAGCTTAATTTTCTAGTTTAAACACGATTTTAACACGAATTAATGCATTATGTACTGCTTTTGCTGTGACCCAGATACTGAAGTTAAGGAAGTAGTATATAAAAGAGGTCATTTTCAGAAGATGCGGTAATACTTATGTTAGCCCCTCTTAACCAACCATGCCTAAAGTAGCATTCTTGACAAGCGGAGGAATTGCGCCTTGCCTTTCAGCATCAATAGGGGGATTAATTGAAAAATATAATGAGTTAGATCCCGATGTTGAAATGATAGGGTATATGCATGGATACAGAGGATTGTTACTTGGAAAATCGGTTACTTTCTCAAAAGAAGTAAAAGAGAATTATCAAGTTCTATACAATTTTGGCGGAACTCCTATCGGGAATAGTAGGGTAAAACTAACAAATGTTGAAGATTGTGTGAAGAAAGGATTTGTTGCTGAGGGTGAAGATCCGTTACAAGTAGCTGCAAAGCAATTGGAAAAAGACAAAGTAGATATTTTACATACTATAGGTGGAGACGACACAAATACAATGGCTGCAGCTTTGGCTAAGCATTTGGAAAGCTCTGGAAAATCATTAACAGTAGTGGGTCTTCCGAAAACAGTAGATAATGATGTCATTCCAGTTAAGCAAACTTTAGGTGCATGGACGGCAGCAGAGCAAGGGGCTAGATTTTTTCAAAATATAGTAAATGAAAATACAACGAGCCGTAGGCAATTAATCATACACGAAGTCATGGGTAGGCATTGTGGATGGCTTACCGCAGGAACGGCACATGAATACAGAAAGCTCTTAGACAAAAATAATTATTTACCAGAATTATTCGTTTCAAGAGAAAGATGGGATGTACATGCAGTTTACATTCCAGAAATAAATGTCGATTTCCAATCTGAATCTGAAAGGCTTCGCAAAGTAATGGATGAAAATGATTGTGTAAATATTTTCTTAAGTGAAGGGGCAGGAATGGATACAATTGTTAGAGAAATAGAATCTGCAGGAGAAAAAGTTCCAAGAGATGCTTTTGGTCATATTAGATTAGATGATATCAATCCAGGGCAATGGTTTGCCAAACAATTTTCAGAAGCTTTGGGGGCTGATAAAACCTTAATTCAAAAAAGCGGATATTTTGCAAGATCTGCTAAACCTGGCTCTAGGGATTTAGATTTAATAAAAAAATCCGCATTTATGGCTGCAGAATTTGCAATTAAAGGGCAGAGTGGTTTAGTTGGCCTTGATGAAAATAATGCCGGAGAATTGGGCTTAATTGATTTACAATTAATAGAAGGTGGAAAAGAGTTTGATACCAAACAATCTTGGTTTGTAGATTTACTTAACGATATAGGTCAAAAATAACCCCTAATTGTTTTATTGAGGTCGTTTTGCGAGGTTATGAATAAAGAAAGTTTGGCTAAAGTCGCAAGCGGTATAGTTGCGTCCAATAGAGGTATTTTAGCAGCTGATGAAAGCACACCTACAATGGGAAAAAGATTAGCTTTAATCGACCAAGAAAATACTGAAGAAAATAGAAGAGATTTTCGTCAAGCACTGTTTGACACAGATGGAGTTGAGGATTACATTTCAGGCGTTATTTTATTTGAAGAAACATTAACACAAAAAGCCAGAGATGGCACCCGCCTTTCCAAGATTTTAGAATCTAAGGGAATTTATCCTGGGATTAAAGTGGACAAAGGAGCACATCCTATGGATTCTTCATCTTCTGAAAAATTAACAAAAGGTTTGGATGGATTGTATGAGAGATGCTTAGAATATTATGAACAGGGAGCACGTTTCGCTAAGTGGAGAGCTGTAATCACAATCGGTGATGGAATTCCTACAGATGAATGTATTCATGCAAATGCTTCAGCACTTGCAAAATACGCTAAAGCCTGTCAAGATGCAGAGTTAGTCCCAATCGTTGAGCCTGAAGTATTAATGGATGGAAACCATACGATTGAAACATGTTATGAAGTTTCTGAAAAGACACTAAAGGCAACATTCAAAGAATTGGAAAACGAAGGAGTTTATTTGCCAGGAATTTTACTGAAGCCTAATATGGTAATATCAGGTAGTGAATGTAAAGTTCAAGGAGATATGATGGCAGTTGCAGAAATGACAGTTAAATGCCTTACAGAATCAGTTCCAGCCGAAGTTCCAGGAATAGTTTTCTTGTCAGGAGGGCAGTCGGAAGTAGAAGCTACAGAACATTTGAATGCAATGAACAAAATGGGATCTCATCCTTGGGCATTGAGCTTTTCTTATGGTCGAGCTTTACAACAATCAGCTTTGAAAACTTGGAATGGTCAAAAAGATAATTTAGAATCAACTTATGCTGTATTTCATCACAGAGCCGAAATGAATTCATTGGCTTGCAGTGGTGAGTATAGTTCATCCTTAGAAATTTAATAAATAATGAAAAAAATGACTTTAATTGTAATCGCAATGCTCCTAGTTACTGGGGCAAGCGGTGCATATGGTTATTTTTTCATTTATGAATCAAGTGATTCTGAGGAGATTGAGGTAGAACAGGTTCAAGAAACTAATGAAACTGTAGAAGAAGAGCCCGAGGAACCTGAAGAACCCGAGGAACCTCCTGCAGAAGATAATAATTCCTTTTTTAGAGGGATGCGAGACGAATGTTTTGAGCATAATGGGATAGAGAGATGCTGGATTTTGTATGTTCCAGAGCAGACTGATGAAACAAAATCAATACCTTTGATATTTGATTTACATGGATTAGAAAGAAATGCACAGCAGCAGTACAATATGACAGATATGGATAGAATTGCAAGAGAAAATAATGCTATCATAATTTATCCTCAAGGATTTGGAGATTCTTGGAACTTTAGAGCTTGCTGCGATCCAGCAAGAGAAGAAGGAATAGATGATTTTGGTTTCATACGTACTTTAGCTTTACAAACCATAGATAATTTCCCTATCGATTCAGATAGAGTTTATTCTACAGGTTGGTCTAATGGTTGTGCAATGTCCCAAGCACTTGCAAATGAAGAATCTGATTTGATAACTGCCGTTGCTTGTATGTCAATGTATTTCATTGGAGATCAAGATTCTAGCTATTCACCAATACCTATTATGGAGATTCATGGATTTTTAGATCCAATTGCGCCTTATGCCCATGTAGGACCTACAGGCTTCTTCTTCCAACAAGAAACTTGGAATACGGGCGCAGTTCAAAATTTGTATGCTTGGAAAGATATGAATGGATGTTCAGGCAATACTCCAGACTTGAATGAACAAGAAGTATATTACAATGTTCAGGGATTTACAGATTGTGATAATGGTACTGAAGTGTCTCTTGTTACAATTCATGCAGGAACGCATAATATTTATGCGAAAAATGACCCAGAGTCTTCTGAACCGGGAACTCAGGGGACTGTTGATACGGCCCAAATTGCTTGGGACTTTATGAGCCGATTCTCCAAATAATAAATCTTATAATTGCCGGTAGCTATCATTTAGCATGAGTACTGAAAAGAAAGTTAAACTTTCGGAAGGAGAGGCTCTAAAAAATAAAGATGCCAAAGGCTCAGATAATAAGATTCAAGTTTGGATTCCTAAGTCTACGATTGCATATGAAGAAGAAAAATTAAAGTTACAAATTGAACTTTTAAAATTACAGAATCACGTTAAAAAAACAGGCCAAAGAATAGTTATGCTATTCGAAGGTCGTGATGCTGCAGGAAAGGGAGGTACAATTAAGAGAATTCGAGAGCATCTAAATCCTCGAGGTGCTAGAGTCGTAGCTTTAGAGAAGCCAAGCGATACCGAGAGAACACAATGGTATTTCCAAAGATATACAGACCATTTGCCTTCTGCAGGAGAAATGGTTCTTTTTGACAGAAGTTGGTACAATAGAGCAATGGTTGAACCCGTAATGGGCTTTTGTTCAGATGAGCAACATAAAAAATTTCTAAAGTATGCGCCTATTTTTGAGCGTATTTTAGTAAAAGAAGGAATTATTCTAATTAAATTGTATTTCTCAGTTTCTAAGAAAATGCAATTGAAACGGTTTGAAAAGAGATCTAAAGATCCACTAAAGCAATACAAACTTTCTCCAGTAGATATGCAAGCTCAAGACCTGTGGGGAGAATACACTATGCGTAAGTTCCAGATG
>MIZB01000361.1_pt1 | contig 13502 bp, 4 predicted proteins | sample 888171 | NCBI WGS metagenome assembly MIZB01 (sample SAMN05440186, study PRJNA335308) | marine metagenome | isolation source: marine water
AAATTAAGTTTAGGTTCAGAATTGAAATTATTATTATGTTAAATAAAACAAATTTTAAATTGTTTTTCAAAAGAGATGATGCATTAAAAGAAGTAGCCTTCACTTCCTTGGTTGTGCTAAATGAAGGTACTATAGCCCATATAAGATATGGTAATACATATATTACAAAAAGATAAGAGGCTTGATCATTATTGCTGAGCATGGCCCAAGGGAGGATATTAATTTCTGTTAAGTAAAGAACAAGTAAAATTAGTCCGAAGTTCAAAAAGAAGATTACAACAGGTATTACTTTTTTAGTTATTCCATTTTCAGAAAGCTGTAATGTTAAGCCCTTAACAATAGACATGACTCCTACGTAAATCATACATGCTCCGAAAAATGTTGTAAAAGTATATTCAAAAAAATAGATTACAATACTTCCAATGGTCATGAATGATAAGCCAAATATTGTAAATGCTAAGGCCCATTGTTTCTTAGCTTGTTCAATTAATAATTCAGGTTCTTTTTCGATACTCTCTTCATTCGGTTCGTTATCATCTATCTCTTTCCTTTGTGTATTAGCACCGTCATTATCAGATGTTTTTTCATCAACTGTTCCTTCTTTTAAATCATATTCAGTATTATCATTCAATTGTGAAGGATCAGGTCTTGCAAAGATTATAGTTAAAGTAACTAATAATATAGCTCCTAATATCAACCAAAAATAAACTTCTAGAAGATAATTAGCGCTGTCTAGAAGTACGAGCATTATCAACTCATAAAAGATATAGATTTAAGGATGTTATGAACATTCGAAATCAATTTAGCGCTAGGCAGCCAACCCTATTTCTTAGGAGGTGATCCATCCGCAGGTTCCCCTACGGATACCTTGTTACGACTTAACCCTCCTCGCTGAACCCAGATTCGAGCGTGTCATAAGACAAACCCTCGTCCAGACCCAACTAAGGTGGTTTGACGGGCGGTGTGTGCAAGGAGCAGGGGCATATTCACCGCGGGATGTTGACCCGCGATTACTACGTATTCCAGCTTCATGAGGGCGAATTGCAGCCCTCAATCCGAATTACGACCAGGTTTCGGGGTTGCCTCCACCTTTCGGTGTCGAAGCCCATTGTCCTGGCCTTTGTAGCGCGCGTGTAGCCCGGGAGATTCGGGGCATACTGACCTACCGTTGCCCCCTCCTTCCTCCACTTTAACAGTGGCGGTACCACCATAGTGCTCCCCTTCCGGAGAAGAGAATAGCAAATGGTGACGGAGGTCTCGTTCGTTATCTGACTTAACAGAACGCCTTACGGTACGAACTGACGGCGGCCATGCACCACCTCTCGGAAAATCAGGCAAAGTCATCAGCTTGGCCTTCATGTAACCGTCGCCCCCGGTGAGTTTTCCGGCGTTGAATCCAATTAAACCGCACGCTCCACACGTTGCAGTGCTCCCCCGCCAATTCCTTTAAGTTTCAGTCTTGCGACCGTACTCCCCAGGCGGCTGACTAAATACCTTCGCGCCAGCACTGGACACCCTCGTAGGATCTCCAACACCAAGTCAGCAGCGTTTACGCCCTGGACTACCGGGGTATCTAATCCCGTTTGCGCCCCAGGGTTTCGTTCCTCACCGTCAAAGCCGTTATGATCAGACGCCTTCGCCACTGGTAGTCCCTGTAGGATTACAACATTTCACCGCTCCCCTACAAGTACTTCTGATCTCTCCCGGTCTCAAGTCTGGTAGTGTCCCCGGAATCCGCACAGTTAAGCTGTACGATTTACCCAAGAATTTACCAAACCGGCTACGAACGCTTTAGGCCCAATAATAGTGGCTACCACTCGAGGTGCCGGTGTTACCGCGGCGGCTGGCACCGGTCTTGCCCACCTCTTACTCTTTTAGCTATTTAGGCTAAAAAACAGTCTATGCAATGCATAGACACTTGGAGTTCCCTCGTCACGGTTTCCCGCATTGCGAAGTTTTCGCGCCTGCTGCGCCCCGTAGGGCCTGGTTTCGTGTCTCAGAAACCATCTCCGGGCAAGTGCTCTCACACCCCGTACCCGTCGTTGGCTAGTCAGGTCATGACCCTGACTACAACCTGATAGGCCGCAGACTCATCCTCAGGCGCCGGAGCTTTGAATACAGAAGCATTCCAGCTGTCTGTATCTATGAGGTATTAGCCCCAGTTTCCCGGGTTTATTCCTCACCTGAGGGCAGATTATCCACGTGTTACTGAGCATTATGCCAGGGATACAAGTATCCCTTAGACTCGCATGGCTTAATCGAACTCCAATAGCAGTAGCCTTCGGCAGGATCAACCGAAGTTTTTTTCCTTTCGAATACACACTATGAGTTTATAAAATTACTAGAAATTGTCGGATTGACTGCACTAGTTTCGCTTTCGATTTCGAATGTCGGATGATAGCCCAAACTGGGTTGTTATCATCTCCATAACATATTTGCAATAACGGAATGAATTCATCATGAAATCAGAATTTCGCCGAAGTTATTGCCCCCGTTAAAACGGAGTCCTGGTGACAGTTGCTACTGTTCAGGAAGTGCATCACTTAAAATGGTCTATATAAGAAAAACGCCCTATCCTCGATAATATCTATACCTTTACCTGAAATTGAGAGCCTGGTTGCATTCCTGCAGGAATATTGACTGCAATTACTCTGCCATCTGGTGCTTTAATCTGTATTTGCTGACCTGGTTGAGCGCCTGCTGGAACGGTTACAGTTAGAACTGACTGAGGAGGTGATGCTGCAGGTGGAGCTTCTGGGGGTGCTTCTGCTGGAGGTGGTGCAACTGGTTGAGGTGGAGCCTCTGCTGGAGGTGGCGTCACGGGCTGCGGAGGTGCCGCTGCCGGAGGTGGAGCCATAGGTTGAGGAGGTGCTGCTGCTGGAGGTGGAGCTTCAGGAGGCATAGTTCCTTGATCTGGCATTCCGAATGCATCTGATTCTTCTCCTCCACTTTGACTTCGTTTGTACATGAAGAATATACCACCAAATCCAGCTAATAATACAAACATAGCTACAGCTGGAACAAGCATGCTTCCACTTCCTTCACCCGAGTCTACTGGTTTTACATTCACTGTGCCTTCTACAGTGAGCGTTAAAGATTGGAAATCGTCTTCTATAGTGTCACTAGGGCCGCCTGGTGGGTATACTGAATTAGAATCAATTTGAGCTCTGAGATTTAATTCACCATCATAAGAGCCAGGTACTGAATATTCATAGGAAACTTCTGTAGTGTCATAACCAGGAACTACGAATTCCACATTTCCTAAAACTGTATTTCCTTGCTTAATTTGTACCCTGCCAGAAGCTTCCGCCTCGCCATCATTTGTCACTACAATTTTGAAAACAACAGCCTGACCTTCTTTGATATTTTGATCATTAGTAGTAAATTGAGATAATGCTAAGTTTGGAGGCTGCGAGATAATAACTTTACTATCTGTATTGGTAAAAATTAATTCCTCTGAATCCCAAATTTGTTCATTACTGTTAACTGCGAAAATATCCTTTATTTCCATTTCTAATACCCAAGCTCCAGTGAATCCAGGTTCACCTCCTGAATTGAATTCTACGCGTGGATATTCCCCATTAATCATCAATATAGTTTCAGTTTCTCCTGGAAATTCAATATTAGCTCCATAATTTGGACTTGGAACTAACCGTTTAACTGACTTTGTTAAACTTAAATCTACTGAGGCAGTTACATCAAAAGTTCCTTCATTCATAATATATACTTTAGCATAAGCAACAGTTCCATCACTGAAAGAAGTAATCACATTCCCATCTGGTGCATCAAGCCATTCCACATTTGAAACAGTAAAAGACGGTAATTTTTGTATATTTACTATAATTTCTTCGCCATCGCCATCTCCATTTACAGTTTCACCAGTATCTATATCTATCACTTTCAAAAAGAACATATCTACATTCTTGTCTGCAGTCCAAGTTTGACTAAAGTCTCGACTTACACCAGGATCTATTCGTGTACTAGGTGATTCATAGATTAGATTATCCTCATCTTCTTCGTTTTCATAAATATAAACTACAATATTACCATATTTCTCACCTTCATTTTCAATAGTAAGTGTCCAATCGATATCTGTATTTTCAACTGGAATTCCATCAAAGTCAAATGATGAAATTATTACCGGGTTTGCTTCCTGAACGGTAATAGTTTGTGATGCTGTATCTTCACTTCCTTGTGAACTGTCTGCAGGGACTGAACCAACGATGGATACAGTTACTTCATGACTCCCGGCTGGAAGATCATACCAAGTAATGCTAACTGTTTTGGTTTCACCACTATCAATTCCACTTACAGAACTACTTCCTATTTCATTGTCAGTATCATACCAGAAAGTTAAATCTGCTGAGGCTTCACCTTGTCCTGAATTCTTTACATATGCAGTAATTACAACACTACTTCCCTCTTTAGGACTGCTATTACTAAAGTCCATTTGTGTAATTTCAAGATCAGCTTCGGCAGTTACAATTTCCAAGTTACTTAGAGTAACTTTACCATTTGTAGAACTTGAAACCGAAAACTTAGTTTCGACTGTATCTTCATTCGAGTCTGAATCAACTAAAGTATTCAGCCTATTTTTCAAATTATTAGATTGTACTTTTAACTCTAAATCATATTCTATTTTTAAGTTGCTTAACCCAACTCTTCCATCGCTATCACTAGTTACCGTAAATATGAGTGTAGCCATTTCAACACCATACTCGTCAACATATGTTTCTTCATTGTCTTTTGCATAATCAATTCCATCTTCTATTGCAGTTTTAAATGACTTTAAGGCCCCATTTTCGCCATTGTTATCCCATACAATAGGTGAGTTATCTGAATTGAATTCTCCGCCCCATTCCCAGTCATTTCCTGCACCATCTAGATTAATTGTCGGATTCGTTGGATAGCCTTCTTCCAGGGTCGCTCGCAATATTATGTCATAATCAATATTATCTTCAGAGAAAATATCTGCATCATCATAATATGCAAAATATGTTTTGTCATCTATAGCCATACCCATTTTTACATAATTAACTGCATGGCCATCAGTAACTGGAAATGTTTCAGACCAAGTTTCTCCATAATTTTGACTTAAAAGAAAGCGATATTCATATTGACTGCCATCATATTCCTGATAAGACACATAAACATACCCGTTATCACTGACGATTGACGGCAAAGTATAGGCATTACTAAACTGGGAATCACTATCGACTATTAATGAAGGATCATTCCAAGTATCGCCATTGTCATTGGAATACATAGCTACAATATCAAAATCAAAACCACTATCTCCATCGAAATTACCATCGTCTTGCCAGACCAGGTAAATATTGTCTTCATCTACTGCTACATCTGGGAACCAGCTATAGTCTCCTGAGGCTCCTGAGACGTAGGCGCTCATTGTATCCCATGAATCTCCCGAATCATCTGAGTATGCGTATTCAATTGAATAGCTAGATCCACCATCTTTCGAATAAGCATGCCATGTAACATGTAAACGATCATTTGTATAGTCTATTTCAGGAATATAATTCGTTCCATCACCACTAATTGTGGTTTGGGAACTCCAAGTATCTCCATTGTTATCAGATGATTTAACAACAACATCATAAGTGACTGTTGTTCCAGAGATTACAGTATCTCTCCAAACTGCATAAACATTATTTCCCTCAGCCACAATAGCAGGAGCTAAAGAATCAGTAGTAGAGTCAGAAGTGCTTAGTATAATAGGGTCATTCCAACTTGAGCCAGAATTTGAAGAACTTGCGAACTTTATTTGGTATTGAGCATCATCATAACTGTAATCTGACCATATAACATACACATAGTTGCTAGATGAAGCGACATCTGGAGAATAATATGAATAATAGTAAGATGGATAATCAAAGGTTTCATAACTTCTTCCATCATCCTCTCCTTTGGAAATAACTATTGCATTACTCCAACTTTCGCCATCGTCTGAGGACCTTTTGAAGAATATATCCCCGTCGTTATTCATCGCATCATTGCCATTCGAATCTCCGTTCGGATCGGCATCTCCAGTATCAACATATACTGCATAAAGATAACTACCAGAATGTGACAGTGATATAGCAGAAGAGTCGCCTTCATAGTATTGTTCTGAGCCTACTTCAACTGGATCTGACCAAGTGCTTCCATCATCATTACTTTTAGATCCGAATATGTCCGGATCCGAAGAAGCTCCATCACCATCGTAAAGGTCTATCCATGCAACAAGCAACCCATTTGCATCTACACTTATTGAAGAATACACTCTCTGACTTTCGTCATCATAACCATCAACTTCAACACCACTATTCCATGTAGTTCCTGCATTTGCGGACCTTGCCACCATTACATCATAATAATCTGAGCTATCTTGTCTCGTCCAAGTAACAAAATAGTTGCTAGACCCATCCGTTCCTGAATGCAAATTTGAGTCTACAGTTACATCTTCAGCTCCAGTGAGGGTTATTTCTGTATTAAATGTAGAGCCAGAATTTGAAGAACTCCTAGCTTTCACACTTGCACTTCCAGATTCACCATCTCTTTCAGTCCATGAGAATATTACATTACTACTGGAATCGGATGAAATATCAACTGAACCTGCATCCCCAGAATTACTTATTTGATTTGGTGTATTGAAAGACTCGCCTCCATCACTAGAAGATGCAAAAAATGCTACGGCATTAGACGCAGTAGCTCCAATCCAACCGACATAGACATCATCACTCGTGAAAGAAACTTTAGGAGATGTATTTGAGCTAGCAAGACTAGAATCTGACACTTCAGTTTCAGCTGACCAACTTGCTCCATTGTCATCAGAATATGAATGAAATACACGATAATCCGATTCTGAACCATCAGATGTATATGAGCTCCAAACTAAATGGAAATTGCCATTATCGTCCAACTCAAAGTCATAGAAATAAATATAATAATCATAATCAAAATCATCAATCGTACTCCATGTATTTCCTCCATTAGTAGAGTAAGTGTACTGAAGAGTCCCTGAGTATAACCATCCAGCCAATAAGAAATCACTATTTCCTACAATTAATGGAGACTCATAACTGTATAACGAATCTTGAGGTGTTAACCTAGTAGGAGTATCCCAACCACTACTATCACCAGAATTGAAAAGCACACTGTAATAGGTGTCCTTGTCCTCTAAATCACCATTGTCTAGCCAGACAATAAACTGATCACTTCCATCTTTCAATATACTAGGTGAAAGACTGTGTGACCCTTCATTTGTATTTTCAGAAACTAATCGGTAGTCATCTAAGTCTCCATTTCCTTTGGTTAAACCTTCTAATGTTACTTCGGCATCAGTTATTGTAGCATTAACTGGTAGATACATTTCAACTGTAGTTTCTCCACCACTGGAATCCGAAAAAATAGCAGCACTTGAGGCAGCTCCGCTAGCAAATGATTCTTGATATCCTAATGCTCCATATCCTTCGCCGCTATATTTCCATGTGTTTCCACTGATTGTAATAGATATATCTTCTGGATAATTTCCATCTTGGTCAGCTCCACCTGAGACAGCATATGATGCGCTCAGTACTTCTGCATTTGGAAATTCGATTTTAGTCTCATCATTAACTACATCTTTTTCTAGATATAATATTGCAGTATCGCTATCGTTTCCATCAACTTTATACTGTGTTGTTGTCTCTGCTAAAACGACGCTATTGAGAATCAATAGGAGGGCTAACGTTATCGAAGATATACGTATGTTCATAATTTACCTTAGCCCATACATCCAATTATCCATTTAATAGTTTCACTAGTAATAAATAGGTGAATTTGTTGTAAATATTATGACCTTGCAATTCCATATGGATTCTCTTGACGGAACTTATGTAAAAAAGTTTGAAGCTGAAGTTACAGCCACTTTTCCAGGAATAGTGGAATTAAATCAAACTGCATTTTATCACCTTGGCGGTGGTCAGCCTGCAGATACAGGAGAGTTAGTATGGCAAGGTGGAGGTGGAAGGGTTGTTGACGTTCGCAAAAAGAATAGAATTAGACATATGTTTGAAGGTGATTTACCAGATGTTGGAATGAAAGTTAAAGGTAATCTTGATTGGGAACGAAGATATTCCCACATGCGCATGCACACTTCACAACATTTAGTTTCATCAGTAGTTAGTGAAAGATATGGATCTGATACAGTAGGCAATCAGATTGCAGCTGATAAATCTCGAATCGATTTCAAACCCTTAAAATTAGGAAATACTGAATTAAACATGCTCCAGGACGAAGTTAACCAAGTTATTTCCAAGGATTTAAGAATTAGTATAAGTGAATCTGAAAGATCGGATTTAGAAAACAACCCCGAAATACGTTCGAGTATGTCTAGTGGTCTCTGGAAAATGCTTCCTTCAAGTGTTACCAGATTAAGGGTTGTGAAAATAGGAGACATTGATGTTTGTCCTTGTGCTGGAACACATGTTCGAAGTCTTTCAGAAATCGGCAATGTTGAATTCTTTAAAAAAGATAATAAAGGTTCTAAAAAAGTCAGATTAAGTTATCGCCTTGTCGACTAAATTAAATTTTACCATCAAATACTCTCTTGGTAGTTGTGTTAAGTTTATCTTTGACGAAATAGCTAAATTCTAAATCTACGTTTACAGTGCCAGTTACTTTTTTCTTAAAATTTAGTTCGATTTGAACTTCAGTATAAGATTTAATTTCACCTACGTGAAACTTATTTTCAGTAAAGGAGTAAAGAATATCCGGTTTCATACCAGTTAAGATTAAATATTGATCATTAAATATTGGTTTTACGGTTCCTAAATCCAAATTGTTAGTTGAATAATTACTAAAATTTAGATTTAAAGATAACGTTGTTGGAGTTATTGTTTCTTGAGAAGTTATACTGACTTGTATATCGGCTATATAGTTGTCAACCATTTCTCTATTTGTCGTAACAGTTTCATCTATTAATGGCTTCAAGATAGCATCTATTGGTTCATTTTGTGAAGTATCACCGTCCCACTCCTTCAAGTGAGGGAATTGAATTGATAATGCTCTAATAATATTAGCTAATTTTCCCTTAAAGAAATTATCAGTTTCACCATAAACAACTGCTGCAAGATAATAATTAGCACCTCTTTGAAGGACAATTTTATTTTGACCATAATCAATTGAACCTAAATCTTCTTGACTAGAAAAGGAATCCTGTACAAAATCATTAATCGCAGTTAGCATTCCACTCATAATGTCGGAATCAATTGCATTTTCAACATCGCTTACATGAGAAACTAATCTACCATCACTATAAATCAAGTACAATTCTTCAAGTTTGTATTTGGCTACTGGTTTAGAATCAATTACATTGACATTATCATCCAATATGTCTTCTTTTTTAGTAGTAAAGAGCATAACGCCTCCAACTATCAACATAAGTCCGGCCAGTATTGAAATTGGTATTATCACTTCCATCCCAAATTGACTGCTAATGCTATTTGAATTCGAAGTATCATATAAAAGTACAATTTCTTCCATATTCAAAGCTATTTCGTCAGAGTATACTGAATGACCAAACTCATCTTCCGAATAAACTCTGTAATAATAATTTTTTTCTGGATCTGGATTACTTTCCACATAAGCGTAAGTTCCAGTATCACAAGGTTCAATTAATTTCTCATTGTACCAACCACTTGAAGGATCAGTCGTTCTTTGAACTTTACATTTTGTAACTGGATCAGTAATCTCAAAATAAAAGGTAATGTGTGATACATTAGTAGGTACAATCTCCAAATTATCGGCAGTGTCCGGTCCCTGAGTATAGACTTCAAAAATCGAATTAACTCCTGCATAAGATATACTAATATTATGCCCAGATTCAGGTACATAACCTCCATTTACAAGGCCTCCAAAATATAACATCTTACTTTTCGAATCTAAAAAATATTGGTTATTTTGTAATTTGGTTAGGTTTTCTCCCCTAAATAATGTAATTTCAAAGATTCCATCTCCATCTTCATCGATTTTAACAATAATTGGATAACTATTTTTCTCTAGAGGAATGTATCTCAAATTATATATTTGATCATATTCTCCGTTAGAAATGAATTCTTCAGTTGAATTTAAGGGATCTTCCAGATTACCTGCTAAATCTCTGCTTTTTGCAACAAGATAATAACGTGATGAATCTTGAAGACTAGATAACAATATATCGTTCGAAGAAGTATCATATTCGTACATAAACCACATTAATGTTTCAGAAGGAGTTTCAGTAGTTTCAATTGATAGATATAAATCAAAATCTAAATATTCATTAGCTTTAACGTAATCTATCGTCATAGTGTTGTATCCCCAACGTTCAGGAACATTAACCAAGTTGATGGAATCACTTTGAGAGTCATAATTAATTATAAAGTCAAAATTCTCTTTTTCTTCTAAATTACCTGCAATATCTAAGGAAGTAATTTTGAAACTATAGTGGCCGATATCGCTCAATTGATAGATAAAAGGATCATTATTAGGAATTATGAAATTATCCTTATCTGTCCAAACAACTGAGTCTGGATCTAGATATTCATCTGTAAAGTTAGTATACTTTACTACTAAATAATAATTTTGAATATCATCAGAATCAGATTCCCAACTTAACAATATTTGTTTCGAATCCGTAAAAATATAATCTTGTTGAATACTCACAAAATTCGAAGTTGGTGTTTTAGTATCAACAGAAATTTCAAAATCATAACTAGTCTTTATCTCTTCATTTCCAAACAAGTCTCGCCCTATAGATCTGAAACGATACTTTGTTGAATCTTCTCCCACAAATTTGACTGTGCTTTGATTGAAAGTTCCATATAGTTGCCATTCAGCAAAATTTTCGCCATCATTGACAAGATACTCAATATCAAAATCAAAAACTTCTTCGTCATTCAATACATTAATACTAAGATAAAATATTTCGCTGTTAACAAGTGTGCCATTGCCATAAATTTCAGTTTGTGGCGCTAGTGTGTCAAGATAAAAGCTAACTGTTTGATTAAATAATATTTCTTTTTCAACAGATGTTGTTATTGAATTGTGTAAATAATAGAATTCATATGGATTAAAAAGGGTTTGATATCCATTGGGATCAACACTCTTGTTTATTAATTTAATATATTTAGAGTACCCATCCGATAAAGTCTCACCATATATTTGATTATCTCCTTGGCCATCTATAATCCAAAATTCATGTGAAGGGGCAGGGGTGCCTTGAAGACTTCCAATAAAGACTCTTACATTGAAATATTCGTTTAGGGAGTATGCAGAACAGTCCCACCCATCAAATGAATCTATAACATAAATGCTGTCTGTTAACTCATAGCAGTTTACTCCGTTTACAAAAATATTATTGGAATTATCTAATGTAGAATTAAAAGACTTAATGCCAATTCCAAAGTCTTTGAATTCATTAGAAACTAACAAAAGGTTTGCTTCAAACAGCTGAATTCCATTGCTAACGTTAGATATTTTTCCGTTCTGAATTTGGATTTCATCATGGTTTGAATTATAACCTATATTGGTAAAATCTAAGTTATTATTATCAAAATACAACTCAGAACCACGCGTATTTACTAAAACTCCATATTTCTTTATCACATTATCTAAAATATTAGTATTTGTACTCCATACAATGTCTAAGCCAATGTTACCTACTTTAGTAAATCCTATTTTTTCGCAGGATTCAATATTACATGAGGCGATAATGTGATTTGAATGTATATCTGCAACAGAATTATTTAAACGTATTCCAAAATTGTAAGATTCAATCAGATTAAAACCTATGGCTATATTAGTACTAACTTTAACATCAATGCCATTCAAACCTGAAAGACTATTATTCTCTACGATAATTCCGGCACCATATTCTATTTCTATCCCAAATAAATTATCTGTTATGGTGTTGTTGATTATCTGAGTTCCTTGATAACTCCCACCTCCATTTGTAATAAGCTGTATCCCTTTATCAGATATTGAAAATAAGTTCCTTTCAATTATAATGTTACTTCCGCCACTTGTTTGATCTGAACCATCGAGAAATACACCAACGTCTACTTTTTCAATATAATTATCTCTTATGAATACGTCAGAAGGTGCCAGCCCAGTGAAAGTGTATGTATCTACTGCAGCAGCATCTTGAAACCCAAAGGGAGTTCCATTGACAATCGTATTACCTTCTATAATTATACTGGACATTGATACAACTATGGCGGAACCTGAAAAATTCCTAATAGTGTTATCTTCTATCCAATTGCTACCGAAAAGGTTAACATTATTATTGTCATAACCAGCTTTAGTAACTTCTATGCAACCAGTAATACCATATCCTGCAGGTATCGTAATCTTACTTCCACAATATTCGAATGTATTGTTAATTATCTTATTATTAATACCTGAAACCCAAACATTATCTGGGCCAAATACGTCAAAAAAAGTGTTCTTTTCAATTAGAGATTCATTAACTCGCTGAAAGACAATTGGAGATCCTGAGTGATTCTGGAAATGATTTTCACGAACTGTAATATTATATGCATCTCTTGCATAAACAGACCAAGCATAGGTTTCTCTAGTGTTTCTAAAAATGTTATTTTCTATGGTTACATTAGCGCTATTACGCATACCTATTGTATCGTAAGTTAAATTGAATGTATTATTCGAAATTACGGCCTCATCAATGTCCCATAACCATACCTGGTAAGCTCCACCTTCCCACCAACCTCTATCAACAAAATTATCTTCGAATCTAAAACCTACTCCAGAGCTTTGAACAGTACTACGACAATAATCAAAGTGATTTCCTCGAACTATAGTATTATCTCCCCCCGAACTAGTAAAACCAAGATGTTTAATTGTCGAATTTTCATAACGGACTTTAGAGTTTTGTGAATTTGACCAAATCTCAATAGCTGTATAATATGGATTAGACATATTGAAATTAGAGGAATAAAGTAAAGAATTATCTGTAATAGAAAGATATGCGGAATCACCGAGTAAACCAATTCCTTCATTTGTCATATTAAAAAAATGATCTATGGAAGAATTCAAAGCTATAGTACTATTTCTAATGTCCAAAGTATCTGAAATAGAAACTCCATCTTGCTTGCTTTGCTTATTAATAGTAATATTAGAATTGAAAATTTCAACCTTTTTTTCAAACTCAACGTTACCCTCTGCGTATAAAACTACATTATCTAGTTTTAAATTTCCAGTGCTCTCAGCCTTAACAAACCAATCGTTGATTATTATAGTTTCATCCCAAACATAGGTATATTCATCAATCTCCCAATCCTCACCTTCAGCAGGTATAGGAGTCCCAATAGATCCTGCAGTAGCATCACCACTTACGAATATGATTGCAAAAGTGCACAATGTTAACAGTACCAGCTTATTCACTGCAAGGCACATACTAATCACTTAATAAAATAATCTGATTACAAACCATATCAATAATTTTAAATTGATGGATGAGTGAATAGAAA
>MIZB01000049.1_pt1 | contig 13491 bp, 10 predicted proteins | sample 888171 | NCBI WGS metagenome assembly MIZB01 (sample SAMN05440186, study PRJNA335308) | marine metagenome | isolation source: marine water
GCCTAGCATAACAGCAGCTCAATTACCGCTATTTGATGTGGATGCAGCAACTCCAGTTCTTGCACCACAAGCACTTCCAATGTACATGGACTATGAAGAGAATGCATTTGTTGATCCGGTTACAGCAACCGTACTTGATCAGAATTTCTCAATTTTAGTCTCAATTCATTTTCCATGGGGAACTGAAACTGTTGCGCAATCTATTGAAGTCACATATACAGATGCTCAAAAATTAGCAAGTTCAGGTTCAAGATGGACTGCAGAGTTTGGATATACTTTCTTACCAGGAAGTCCATTAAGAGCAGATAATTCTAATTTCACAATAATGACTCTAAAAGGTGGTTATTCAGACTCAGAAGTATCAGACGCTAAGAAAACAATTGAAGATACAAGTTCAGCTCTAAGTTCAGCTAGAACAATTCCAATGGCTCTCATTGGAGTGGCTTTAGCTAGTTTGATGGGTGGATTTTACGTATACTATCAGAATCAAGATGGCAGTATTGGTTCAGGAATGGACGATAGCGTTTCAGAAGAATCGGCACCAAGTATGGCAGTTACTGAAGAAGATTCTGAAGACGAAGCAGAAGATTCTAACGATGACTCTGATGAAGAATCCACAGATTCAGACGAATAAAAGTAAATAAATTTAAATTTATATATGGCACAATAATTCGCAAGTATGATTAATCTACCTCAGTTTGTGAAAGATAGAAAGAGGCTCTTTCTTTCGATTTCAGTTGTATTAGTTTTACTTTTACCAACTATCTGGTTTGGTTTAGGTCATGTTATAGCTAAACAAGCTTTGACAGTACCTCATGGTTGTGGTCTCTGGGAATCTAATACTCCAACAAATTGGACAGTAGATGATGATTGGGAATCTTTTGAGCCTTGGGCAGATTCAGAACAGAGAATATCTATGAGAAAGAATTTCAATGCAACTCCTTGGCAGTTTGATTCATATGAAACCATTAATTTTGTAAGTCGAGATGGGATTGATCTTGAAGGCTGGTATGTTGAAGTAAATTCATCATCTCCGGTAGTTATTTTTGTGCATGGGGGCTATGAGAATGGCAAATGTAAGCCAGAGATTTTGCTGTCAGCCTCATACTTAGCAAAGAATAATATCAATGTTTTTATGATAGATCTTCGAAATCATGGACATAGTGAAGTAGTCTCAGATTATTTTTATTTAGGTCAAAAAGAGTATCTTGATGTTTTAGGAGCCTATGATTGGTTAATTGAAGATAAAGCCTACAATCCTAAATCAATAGGTATTGTTAGTATTTCTACATATGCTCTGGCAACAACACTTGCTTTTGATGAATCCGAAATAGGAGCTATGTGGTTAGATAGTCCAATAATTGACTTTCCACTTTTAGTAGGAAATGAATTAGAAAGACTTGGTTTCCCTAGGATACTGGCATCGCCAGCAATAACAATGGGCGAAAGACTAGTTGGCGTTAATTTAGATGATAAAGTTCCATTGGAAGTGGCTTCGAGAGCAGGTGATAGGCCAATGTACTTGGTCCATGGAGATAGTGATGTTAGAATTTCTAATGAACATTCCAAGAAGTTTTACAATGAGGCTGTAAAAGCTGATGCAAATGTTACATTATGGCTTGTTGAGGATAGTGCACATGTAGATGCACTATGGGAATATTCACCCGAATATGAATCTCAGATTGTAAATTTCTTCACAAATTCTCTTTAGTACGAAGTTTAATTTTCACCCATAAATGGATATTTCCAATCATGGATTTTGAGAGTATTTCTTTTAACTGATCTTGGTGAAATCCATCTTAATAAATTCAGAGGTCCTCCAGCCTTGTCATTAGTCCCCGAGGCTCTTGCGCCACCAAATGGCTGTTGACCAACAACAGCTCCAGTTGGTTTGTCATTAATGTAGAAATTACCTGCTGTGAATCTTAGTTTATTGAATGCCCTTTCGATATTCTTTTCATTACTAGAGAATATAGATCCTGTTAATGCGTACGGTGAAGCCCTATCGCATAAATCAAGAACATCATCAAATTTTTCATCTTCATAAACATAAATGGTCAAAACGGGTCCAAATATTTCTTCCACCATAGTCTCAGAATTAGGATTTTTAGTTAAAATAATTGTTGGCTCAATGAACCATCCAGTTTCGTTATCACATTTCCCACCAGTTATTACTTCACAATCAGAGTCATTTGAGGCTCTGTCAATGTATCCTTTTATTTTATTAAATGCTCGATCATCAATAACTGCCGTCATAAAATTGGAAAAATCAGTAGCATCACCCATTTTTATTTTTTCAACTTCTTTAACCAAGTCGTCTCCCATATCTTCCCAAACAGATTTAGGAACGTAAGCTCTACTTGCAGCAGAACATTTTTGGCCTTGGTATTCGAATGCGCCTCTGAGAAGTGCAACAAGAAGCCCTCTTCTGTCACAATCAGGATGGGCCACAACAAAATCTTTTCCTCCAGTCTCCCCAACAATTCTAGGGTAACTTCTTAGATTAGGTAAAGCTTCAGCTATACGTTGCCAAATTCCTTGAAAGACAGCAGTTGATCCTGTGAAATGCAACCCTGCAAAATCAGGATTCGAGAGACAGGTCTCAGTTATTTCAGATCCTGAACCCGGTAGAAAGTTGATCACACCATCAGGTAGTCCAGCTTCCATCATCAATTCCATTAGTAAATAATTTGAGTGATAAGAGTTTCGACTTGGCTTCCATAATGCAGTACATCCTACAATAGCTGGAGCACTAGGTAGATTGGCAGCTATACTCGTAAAATTAAATGGCGTTACAGCGAGTACAAATCCTTCAAGAGGTCTTATTTCAGTTGTATTAAGGTTGCCTTCAGGTGAAACTAAGGGTTGATATTGATCATGAAATTCTCTCACATAGTGTGCATTAAATTTCCAAAAGTCTATTAATTCACAGGCTGCATCAATTTCAGCCTGAAAAGCAGTCTTACTTTGGTTAAGCATAGTGGCTGCATTTATTTTCATCCTCCATTTTCCAGCAAGCAAGTCAGCACACTTTTCAAATATTTTTGCCCTTTTATCCATCCCAAGTTCTATCCAACTTTCTTGAGCATTTATTGCAGATTGACAAGCATTCTCAATTTCTTTTTTACCTGCAAGATGTACTTTTGCAAGAACATGGCTATGATTATGAGGTATCACTTGTGTTACAGTATTATTTGTGTAAATTTTTTCGCCATTTATTATGCATGGGATTTCAATTACCTCTTCCATTTGCTTGTTTATCTCTTTCAATAAAGTTTCTTTTTCAGCACTTCCAGGCTCATAGCCCAGAATGGGTTCATTATTTGGATGAGAACTCATAATTAGTTTAGTGAGACATCAATTAATATTAGTTGTCTCAGAGAGATATCTTTAATTTGACAATACTATATCATATTATGGCAAGGTTAGATGTAAGGGATAAAGATCCTTTTGCGCATTCAGACGAAGAACCAAAAGACAATATATCTACAGGAGGGTTTATTTTCAGAGCTATCCTAAGATATTTGAAAATCTTTATCTTTTTCTATGGTATATCAGCAGTTATCTATTATTTTGCATTTGGAACTCTACCTGGACTTTGAATAATTATTAACTTTCATAAGTTTCAGCAGTATCATATAAGTTATCAAAAATTAATCTTGCAAGCCTAGCTAATTCAGGTTGATTCATCCACATTCCTAAAAGTGTATTATCAGATTCAGGGACATCCAGTCCACCAACACAGAATTCACTGTTGTCTATTAATATAATTCCAGCAGCAGGTATTGATTTTGCTAGTTTTACTTCAAAATAACCTTCCAAACGGCTTAAATCTAAATTTGTTTCCTTGTCAGGAAATAACATTCTAACTTTTATTCCTCGTCCACTTGCATCGGAGAACGCTCTACACACATTTCTAGGCATTTCTGAAGGAAGTATTGCGGCAATGACATCAATAGTTTCGTTTGCTCTTTCACACATATCCACTACTTGTGAAAATATTTCCATGTCTTTTACAGTTAGCGTTTCTAAATAATCCACAGGTTTGGATTTGAATAATGGGGCTAATTTTTCATCGACTAGTTTAGATGCTTTTTGTACAGATTTCAATTTCCGGTCTGATATTTCTTTAGGGTCTACAGGGAAATAGGTTTTCGGGTGCTTATTTCCTTCTACTACAATACCTTCAGATAATAGATTATCTATAATTCCATAAATCTTAGCTCTTGAAAAGTTTATTGATCTACTTATTTTTCCAACAGTAGATTCTTTAGATACAAGAAGAACGTGATAAACTTGAGCTTCATCCTTGGATAAACCTAATTGTGTTAGTATTTTAATTTCTTTTTCAGATTTTAATTTATCACTCTGACTTAAACCTTGCATAGTAGTCATATCTGTTACATCTATTTAAAAGGTAAGTTTAGCCACAAAGTATATAAATGTTTTATAAATTTAATCACTTTCCTTAGTTTTATATAGTAAATGTGTTATGTATAAAACAGATGAGTAAAAATGTCGTAATTTGCGGTTTTGCCCGTTCACCTTTTACGCCAGCTAAAAAAGGTAGTTTAGCTAAAATTAGACCAGATGATTTGGCAGCAGAGGTTGTAAAGGGATTAATAAAAAAACATTCAATTAATATAAATGATGTTGAAGATTTAATTTTAGGTTGTGCATTCCCAGAAGCTGAGCAGGGGATGAATTTGGCTAGAAATGTTGTATTTTTATCTGGCTTACCAAACAGTGTTGGCGGCGTAACAGTTAATCGATTTTGTGCATCATCTATGCAAGCTATACACCAAGCAGCAGGTGCAATAAATTCAGGTTCAGGGGAATTGTTCATAGCAGGTGGTGTTGAATCTATGAGCAGAGTGCCTATGGCTGGTTTCAATCCAATGCTGAATCCTAGTTTAGTAGATGTTGATGCTTACATTGGTATGGGACATACGGCTGAAAATTTGGCCAGAGATCATTCAATTTCTAGAGAGGAACAAGAGCAGATGGCTCTAGAAAGTCATCAAAAAGCGTCTGCAGCTCAAGAAAATAATCAATTTAATAATGAGATAATTGCAATTGGCGATGTAAGTAAAGATGGATGTGTTAGGCCTGAAACTTCACTAGAATCTATGTCTAAGTTAAAACCAGCTTTTGATAAGAATGGAGTTGTCACTGCAGGGACCTCATCACCTTTGACTGATGGGGCTGCCGCAGTAATAGTTTGTTCAGAAGAATATGCTAAAAAGAGTGGTTTGAAAATTATGGCATACATAAGAGGTATGGCAATCTCAGGTTGTGATCCGAAGATAATGGGTATTGGGCCTGTTTTATCTTCACAAAAGGCTCTGAAAAGGGCAGGAATTAGATTAGAAGATGTTGATATTATTGAAATGAATGAAGCTTTTGCAGCTCAAAGTTTAGCATGTGTTAAGGAGTTAGGAATTGACATGTCAAAATTGAATGTCCACGGTGGAGCTATTTCCCTGGGACATCCTTTAGGTGCAAGTGGTGCGAGAATTACAGGAAAGGCAGCATCTCTTCTTCAGGAGACTGGTAAGCGATATGCACTTTCAACAATGTGTGTTGGTGGCGGACAAGGATGTGCGACAGTTTTAGAAAGGGCGTAAATGGATATTAAGAAAGTTGCAGTAATTGGTGCTGGATTAATGGGTAGTGGAATAGCGGCACATATTGCCAATGCAGGTCTTCCGGTAAAGCTGCTAGATATAGTTCCAAAAGATGCTGAAAATCGTAATGTAATTGCTGAAAATGCTGTTAAAAGTATGTTAAAGCCAGTTAAGATGGGAAGTCCAACACCTTTGATGCACAAGAATAATGCTAAATTGATACAGACGGGAAATATCGAAGACGATCTTGATTTAATTAGTGACGCAGATTTAATTATTGAAGTAGTTTTGGAAAAGCTTGAGATAAAGCATGATGTATTTAGAAAGATTGATAAACACAGGAAAGAAGGATCAATAATAACCTCAAACACTTCTACGATTCCTCGCAAAATGTTGGTAAGTGGAATGCCGGCTTCATTTGCGAAAGATTTTATGATTACTCATTTTTTTAATCCGCCAAGGTATCTTAGACTATTGGAAATTGTAGCAGGCGAAGAAGTTTCCAAAGAAAAAATAGAATCTATTAGTCAATTTTGTGATTTAACTCTTGGGAAGGAAGTAGTTCTTTGTAATGATACTCCTGGATTTATAGGAAATAGGATAGGAACCTACTGGACACTTGTTGGGATGATTGAGGCTCTTAAGTTAGGCCTTACAGTTGAAGAAGCCGATGCAGTAATGGGCCGCCCTATAGGAGCTCCAAAAACCGGAATATTTGGTTTGATAGATGTAGTTGGTTTGGATCTTATTCCTCATGTAACAGAAAGCATGTCTTCAAATCTTTCAAAGGATGACATGTATAATTTAGGTGTAAAAGAGCAAGAAAGTTTAGGTATTGATAAAATTTTAGAGCAAATGATATCGGAAGGATATACTGGAAGAAAAGGTAAAGGAGGTTTCTACAGGTTAAATGCAGAGGCAGGCAATAGAATTAAGGAATCGAGAAATCTAAATACAGGAATCTACAATACTTCAGTTAGGAAAGTAGGATTTGAAAGCGTTAGAGCTGCTAAAAAAGGATTGAGAAAACTTGTTGAATATAATGATAAAGGTGGTGAATATGCTTGGAAGGTGCTTTCCAAAACGCTTTCTTATGCTGCATCACTGGTTCCTGAGATAACTAATAATTTAGTGAACGTTGACTTAGCAATGAAAAATGGTTTCCTTTGGAAAAAAGGACCTTTTGAGATGTTGGATGAGTTGGGACCTTCATGGTTTTCAAATAAAATTTCAGAAGAAGGATTTCCAGTGCCTGAATTGTTAAAGACAGTATCAGAGGGCAATTTCTATGATACCATTAAGGGTAATTTGAGTTATCTTGATGTTGATGGTAGCTATTCAAATGTACACAAACCAGAAGGATATTTGAACACTCAAGATGTAAAAAGAGGGAATAAGGCAGTTTATAGAAATTCTTCAGCTAGTCTGTGGGATATGGGTGATAATATTCTTCTAGCTGAGTTCCATAGTAAGATGAATTCAATGGATCCCTTAATTATGGTGGCTTTGACAAAAGCTTCAGAGATTTGTGAATCTGGAGAATATATGGGTCTTGTGATAGGCAACGATGGAACCAACTTTTCAGCAGGTGCTAATTTGGGATTATCAAGTTTTGTGACAAATGTTGGAGCATGGGAAGAAGCTGAGAAGTTTGTTCAAGGTGGACAACTAGCTTTTATGATGCTAAAACATGGTAATTTCCCAGTAGTAGGTGCTTCTCATGGCTTGGCAATTGGGGGTGGTTGTGAAGTTTTACTTGCATGTGATGCCGTACAAGCCTATTCAGAAAGTTACATTGGTTTAGTTGAAGTGGGAGTTGGTTTGGTTCCAGCTTGGGGTGGCTGTAAGGAATTAATTACGCGATGGAACAATGATTCTGAACAACCTAAAGGACCTATGGCAACAATAACAAATATTTTTCAGAATATTGGAACTGCAAAAGTTGCTACGAGTGCTCATGAAGCTAAGGATCTAAAGTTTCTTCGTTCTGAAGATAAGATAACTATGAATCGTGAACGTTTACTGTACGATGCTAAAAATTTATGTATGAATATGATCGATAATTATGAAGCTCCAACTCCAATGGAGCATTACTTGCCAGGCCCTTCTGGTAAAGCAGCTTTGGACTTAGCAGTAGATGACTTGGTAAAAGCAGGTCACGCCACACCACATGATGTTGTTGTAACGAAAGAATTGTCTTACATATTATCAGGAGGGGAAACAGACCCGACAGAGACAGTTTCTGATGATAAAATACTCGAAATGGAGCGTGAAGGGATTCTTAGACTTATGAGAACAGAAGGAACTATGGATCGTGTTGAGCATATGTTGACAACAGGAAGGCCGTTGAGGAATTAATATGGTAAAATACAAAGCACCACTGCGAGAATACGAGTTTGTTTTACGAGAAGTTTTGCAAATTGAAAGAGAATTAGGATCTTATCCTGAGTATAGCGAAGCTACATGGGATATGATCGAAATGATTAGTGAACAGTTTGGAAAGATTAACGAAGATTATTGGCTTCCTTCAGCAAAAGAAGGAGATGAAGTAGGCGTTACTTTCAATGATGGTGAAGTTGTAGTTCCTGAAACTATGAAAAAAGCGACACGCATAGTGATAGATGCAGGTTTAACTCAACTTTTTGGTCATCAAGAATATGGTGGAATGGAATTTCCAAATGTAGTTAGCGTTCTATCTGATGAAATGTCATGTGCAACTAACATGTCCCTTGGAATTTATTTAGGTTTAACCAAAGGAGCTTACCACTGTATTCACAAGCATGGTAGTGAGGAAATAAGGAAAAGGTATCTTCCAAAATTCCTTTCAGGTGAATGGTTTGGTACAATGTGCCTTACAGAAGCTCATTGCGGTACAGATTTAGGTTTGATTCGAACATCAGCTAAACCAAATGGAGAAAATTATTTAGTAAGTGGTCAAAAAATTTTCATATCTTGTGGTGAGCATGATATGGCTGAAAATATAGTGCATTTAGTTCTTGCAAGATTGCCAGACGCGCCTAAGGGAGTTAAAGGAATTAGTCTCTTCTTAGTTCCAAAGTACAAAGTAAATAGTGAGGGAGAATTGGGAAATCACAACAATGTCACTTGTGTATCCATTGAGGAAAAAATGGGAGTTCATGGTTCTGCAACTTGCGTGATGAGTTTTGAAGGTTCGGAAGGTTACCTAATTGGAGAACTTAATGAGGGTCTTGCAGCAATGTTTTCCATGATGAATACAGAGAGAATTGCAGTAGGCCTTCAGGGACTTGGCCAGGCTGAAATAGCATATCAAAATGCTTTAGCTTATTCCAAAGATAGGATTCAGGGCAGAGATCTCAAGGGCACTCGTAACCCGGAAGATGAAGCTGATCCACTAATAGTTCATCCAGATATTAGGAGGATGTTAATGAGAGCGAAAGCCCTTATTGATTCAGGTAGGATGTTAGCATGTTGGACTGCCTTAGCAATAGATAGATCTGAAAAAGATAAAGATCCAAAAGTGCGTAAGGAGAACGAAGATTTGGTTGAGTTGATGACTCCAATAATTAAGGCTTTATTGACAGATTATGGTGTAGAAATCACTTCAGAAATGCTTCAAATTTTCGGAGGTCATGGATATATCAAAGAATATGGGATGGAACAGTTTTATCGTGATGTTAGAATAGCACCTATATGGGAAGGGACTAATGGTATTCAGGCACTAGATTTAGCAGGTAGGAAGATGCCACAACATATGGGTAGACTGCTAAGGAGATTTTTCCATCCAGCTTTAGAATTCATAGAAGCAAACAAGGAAGATGAAAATATGAAAGAATTTCTTGATCCTTTTGCAAAGTCTCTAAAGGGTTTACAAAAGACTACATTGTATATGGCTCAAAAAGGCCTATCAAATCCTTACGAAATTGGAGCTGCAGCCACAGATTATTTGAGGCAGTTTGGTTTAGTAGCAATGGGTTACATGTGGTTACTAATGTTAGAAGTTGCATTCGAAAAGAGAGACTCAAATGAATATTATAGTCATAAGATTATCACAGCTAGATTCTTCTTCGAACGTATCTTGCCAGAAACATTGTCCCGAGCAATTGCAATAGGTTCAGGTTCAGGAACAATGATGTCACTACCTGATGAAGGGTTTGATAGTGTACATAAATTTACAGGAGCTGCAAATTAAATGGCAAATAATAGTATTTTTAAAGATAATTTATTCGAAGGCAAAAAAGTATTCATAACTGGAGGTGCAACAGGAATGGGTTTAGGTTTTGCAAAAGCCTTTTTAGAACATGGTGCCGAAGTACTGATAGCATCTCGAAAAGAAGATAATTTGCAATTAGCTTCAGAAGAAGCTCAGAAAGAAACTGGTAAAGAGTTGTTATGGAAAGTGATGGATGTGCGTGATAATGGAAGTGTTACAACTGTAGCTGATTTCATTAAATCCGAATGGGGTGAATTAGATATTTTAGTAAATAACGCTGCAGGCAATTTCATAGCGCCAGTATCGAGTATGAGTGAAAATGCTTGGAGGGCAGTAGTAGATATTGTGTTAGATGGAACTTTTAGAGTATCCAAGGCATGTTATCCACTTCTTCGAAAATCGGAATCAATTTCTTCAGTAGTTAACATTATTGCCAATTATGCATGGAATGCAGCACCCTTTGTTGGCCACTCTGGGGCAGCAAAAGCAGGGGTTTTGAATTTGACAAGAACTTTGGCTTTGGAGTGGGCAAGTGATGAGATTCGAGTTAATGCTTTTTGCCCAGGCGTGGTTCTAACAGAGAATGTAAAGAGTAATTTAATGCTTGATGAAAAAACTGCTAAAATGTTTGAAAATTATATTCCATTAGGTGGTGTAACAGATTCAAATAAAATGGCACAGCAAGTACTCTACCTTTGTTCTTCTGCAGCAGACGTAATTACTGGAGACATGTTGATAGCAGATGGTGGGCAATGGTTAGTTGGTAATGCCTTTTATCAAGCAGGGAAACAATTTTTAGATGAATAATCCTAATTCTGTCACAACTAATGTTTCAGTATTGTGGGGAGATATGGATGGTTTTGGACATGTTAACAATATAATATATCTGAAATGGTGTGAAACAGCAAGAATTAAGTTATTTCAAAATCTTTGGGAATATGAAGTAGGTAACATGGAAGAGATTTTGGTAAAAGGAGGTGTGGGTCCAATATTAGCTAATTTCAATATGGACTATAAACATCCAGTTAAGTATCCGGATGAAATAGAAATTGAAACTTACTTGACTCATTTAGGGAATTCATCAATAGGGATTGGCCATGAACTTTTCAGTAAAAAAGAAAAGAAATTGGTTGCAAAGGGGACAAGTGTAGTGGTGATGATAAATTATGTCTCCAAGGAGAAAGTAATTCTCGGAAAGAGTGATAGAGAAAAGCTATCTGAATATTTGAAAAAATAGTAGTTGGAATATTATGGTGGGCCCGACCGGATTTGAACCGGTGGCCTCCCGGTTATCAGCCGGGTGCTCCAACCAGGCTAAGCTACGGGCCCAATTATTTTGCTACCAGAGTAGGGGATTTAATAGTGTACTTGCATTTCTTTAGTCTTTATTCTTTTACTAAAATCCTAGCTTAAATATTTATAGGCCTTTTTTACTGATACTTCACTATTTGATTTAACCATGTCCAGACAAGCCTTATTGGAGAAGATTAAGAAAGCTGAAACTGCAGCAGCTAGTGATATTGAAGCTGCAGAGAAGGAACAAGTTTCTGCAAGAAACAAAGTACCTATAGATCAAGATAATTTGATGAAGAAAGCCAAAGATTCAGCAGTATCCAAATCTCAAAAAGAGATTGATGCAGCAAGAACTGAAGTTGAATCTCAAAAGAGTGAAATTCTTAAAAAAGGTAAGAAAAACAATTCGGATATGAAAAAGAAGGCCGATGGTAAAGTAGATGCAGCAGCAGATAAATTTATCAAAGAGTTTTTGGAGAGTCTATCTTAATGCTAAAGTCTGAAAAAATGTCAAGAATGACCATAAGTGGTCATAAAAAGGATTTAGCCGATTTATCAAAGTTACTAAACGATCAAAATTTAGTACACGTGGTAGAATACAATAATGAAGATGAAGGTTTTGGTATAGGTACCTCTTTAGACTATGGGGAGCAATCTTCAGACTTTTTAGTTAAATTACGTTCAGTTATCAAATTATTAGAAGTTGAACCTAATCCACCTAATAATGTTAAGCTAGATTCTGAAATAGAATCTGAAATATCTCAGTTAGAAACAATCATTTCACAAACTCACGAGCTAAAAGATAAACAAAGAGATTGTGATAGAAGGATTGATGAAGTTAGTAGTAGCATTGATCAACTTAAAGAATTCGAAGATTTTGATATAGATGTCAAGTATCTTTCAGGTTATTCAAGTATTACTGTGTTTGCAGGTCATCTTTCACCGGATGCAGATGTTTCAGGTTTAAGTTCTAATAATAGTATTGATTTTATTAAAAACGGCGATAATATAGTTGTTTTTTGTGCAAATAAAATTTCATCAGACATTGAAAAAGATTTATTAAAAATCGGTTTCAGATCTATGGACGTACCAAATGGTGAAGGGTTACCAAAGGTAATGCTTAATTCGCTAGATAGTCAACTTTTGAATTTAGAAAACGAAAAGGAAGCTATATTACATGAAATACAGGCTTTATCTACTCGTAATGGAGACTGGTTAGTTGCTTGTGAAGAACATTACGCCGCTCTTTCTGAGAAATCAGGACTTCCTCTTAAGTTAGCTACTTCTGAAAATATGTTTGTATTGGATGGCTGGGTTCCTTCAGGTTCAGTTTCAGATTTACAGCAGTCTCTGCAAGGTTTAGACATATATTATGAGGTAGACAACGATTCAAAAGAAGAGCCTCCAATCAAGCTAGATAATCCCGAGGTTGCCAAACCGTTCGAATTATTTACAAAGTTGTACAGCACTCCTAAGCATTGGGAATTTGATCCAACGATGATTATTTTTATCACTTATCCATTATTCTTCGGTTTAATGGTAGGAGATGCAGGCTATGGTTTCGCATACATTTTATTCGGTCATTACATACTGTCTAAATTTGCTCATAATGAAGCTCTAGCTAACTTAGGTAAGATATTGAGGACAGCAGGTATCTATACATTTCTGTTTGGTACTTTCATATATGCCGAAGCTTTTGGCCAGTCGTTCTATAATATAGGAAACACACTTGGTTACACATCTGCGTTATTTGCAAAGCATTATGGTCCTGGTTTTGATATACCTTTGATTGAGAAAGCAGAAGGTTTCAGCTGGCATCTTCCTATACATAAGTTCGATCCACATGGGGCGCAATTGATGCTTTTATCGTCTATATTGATTGGTGTCATTCATATTTCTCTAGGTTTGATTCTAGGTTTCTTGAACGAGTGGAAACATCATGACTTGAAGCATGCAGTTTATGCAAAGTTGTCTTTTTTCATGATTCTTTGGGGAGGCCTTCTTTCACTTGTTTCCTTGGTTGGCTTGCTACCTGAATCGTTTCAAACTATTGGTTTAGTTGTTATGCTTACAGGTTTAGGTTTGGCAATAATAGGTGAAGGTGTAGTAGGACTTCTAGAGTTTCCAACAATTTTCTCGAATGTTATTTCATATGCACGTATAGGGGCCATTGGTTTGAGCGACTATGGTTTAGCTTATACTGTAAACTTTATCTCTTTTTCACTTCTCTGGCCATCAGGTCCAGCAGGTATTATTGCTGCAGTCTTTGTAATGTTGATAGGACATTTGACTGTATTTACACTTGGAATCATTGGAACCGGAATTAACTCACTAAGGTTGCAATATGTTGAATTCTTTACAAAATTTGTGCAGGGTGGG
>MIZB01000110.1_pt1 | contig 13425 bp, 11 predicted proteins | sample 888171 | NCBI WGS metagenome assembly MIZB01 (sample SAMN05440186, study PRJNA335308) | marine metagenome | isolation source: marine water
ATTTCTCCAAGAACTGCTGCCAATTGAAGCTCGAAGTCCTCCATAACAAATTCATCATTATCGGTTCCATCTCCAGTGTTTGTAAGATCACAATCATTACATTGCTGTATCTCAAAGCTTCCTGTACCTGCATCTATAGTCCATGTCAAAGTTAGGAAATCTTTGTTATCTTTGTCCGGAACTGTCCAAGTAAAACTCACTTCTGTAGTATCATCTTTGTTTATTGACTCACTGATCTGTTGAGAAAGTTCAGTACCTGTACTATCTTCAAATTTAATTTGTAATGGCTTTGATGAGATTTGCCAATCTGCATTACCAATATTCTGTACTGTTACAGTTATATCAACATCTTCTCCAACTTGAGGAGAGCTTGGGTCCATAACTACTTTCTTAATTTTGAAATCTGGTAATACTGAGAATTCAACTGCGACGGAACTCTGTTCAAATACTCCAGTTCTTGGCCAGACATTATCAGAATATCTTCCTAATTCATCAAACATGCGACCAGTTTCTGAAGAGAAACCATCGCCTTCAGACTCACAAGTGAAATCTGGAATATCTACATCATCGCATACTGGATTAACTTCTGCAATAAATGCAGTCCACTCCTCAAGTTGGGCTTTCCATCTGAAGCGTACTTCTTGAGTTTCTCCTGCATCTAAATCGAATAATACATATTCTTGATTTGTACGATCTTTCAATCTCACATTTTCACTGCTTGTATCTGCAGTAATGTAAAGGCGACTATTATCCACGTCAGCAGCTCCTGCATTAGTAACTGTAACTGTGAAAGTTACTGTATCATCAACGTTTGGAGTTCCTGAATTTTCACCTGCATACTTACTGTCAACACGCATTGCTGTTATTTGTAAATCTGGTTTTACTCTGAGCAATTCGGAATATCTAGCATCGTTATTATTTTCATTCTCTTCTAGAATTTCACCATTATCATTGTTTTCGTCATAATCTGCTCTAGCTTCAACATACCACTCACCGCCTTTGATAAGCCAATCATCTGAAACTAATTCTTTCGAATTAGCTTCCTTAATGTTGGTTGACCTTCCTGAACTTCCATAAAGTTGGTAAATGTAAGTATTCTTAGAATCATCAAACTCAAAGCCTGCGATTAACAATTCATCAATTTCTTGTTGTGTCGTTGGTGCTTTCTTAGGATAATAGTAAATTTCAACATTCACATCATCTGCATCAGCTGAACCTGTGTTTTCAACATCGACGTAAATAACAACTGTGTCGCCATCCTTGACCTGAGAAGCATTACCGAATACTCCGTCTATTTCTATTCGAATATTACTTTGCTTAATCACTATCTCTGGCCTTTGAATAACTACTATTAAATCGATTTCTTGACGTGCGTTAGGATCATCTTCTTCATTTCTAACTGAAATCTTAACTGTTTCATTTCCTACTTCGGATTCATCGTTAACAGAAATAAAAACCCAAAGGTCATCAAGTTCACCTTCTTGAATAGTAACTCCAGAAGTTGACCAACTCTGCGTTTTAGAACTATCTTGGTAGAAACTAACTGTCCAACCATCCTCAAGTGTTGATTCAACTTCAGGGATAAAAATATCATCGTTAGAACCTGTATTATCTAATTTAACCTTGAATTTTACACTGTTCTGTGTATCAGACCCTTCGTATTCAGGGTATATTTCTTTGACGCTGTCAATTGCTGTAGCATCTAATTCTCTTCTTGGAGATGCAACTTCTAAAGTTACTGATATTTGCTCAGCTGGATCTATACCATCATTAGGTGAAAACTCTGTTAGAACACTGTAATTTCCAATGTCTGAATCTTGATCAGGTTCTACACACAAGTAAAGATACTTAGATTGACCAGCACCTATGGAACCAGTGAAAGAACTTGTACAAGAAGAACTTTGGAAAATTTCGACATTCCATTCATCTGGGTATGTAGTTGCAATTGTTTCAACATTTACACTATCTTGACCATTACCTGTATTTGTAAGCTTGAAAGTAAACTTTTCAGTTCTCTCAGATGCTTGAGTTTCTGTTGAAGGATAAGAAGTTATGGTATTTGCACCTACAATTTCCACCTTAGCTCCAAAAATTTGACCTATGTCTACTTGTAAAGATGCAGTATCACTAACTGATAAATCACCACCAGACTTAACTTTCACAGTAATTGAATAGCTGTTTGCCTGTAATGCATTTCTCTCTTGATTAGTTAAATTATTTAGAACATATTCTGGCAAAGTCAAGTTTACGGTAACTGAACCTGTTTGATCTTTGTCTAATGTCAATGAAGTAGTGTTAGCTAAAGCCCAACCCAAATCATCATCTAAAATAGAAATTATTAAATTATCTGCACCGTCTCCAGTATTCTTAACGTCAATTGTGAAAGAAGCAGTCGTTCCTGGTAATTTTTCAATTTCGGTTACATCAGTACTAACTTCTACTCCTCTGCTCAAATCGACCTTAACTGTCAAAGTAATAGAGTCCGTTGATTTAGTTCCATTCTCGCAACCGTCGCAATCAGAAACTCCCTTGACAACCAGCTCATAATCTCCTTTCGAAGTACTTTCAGGGACTGTAATAGTCAAAGTTACTTCCTCTTGACCACCTTCTGCAACATTAATGAAAGGATTACTGAAATCGATTCCAGTCCAACCCTCTGGAGGCGTATTAGTCATAGCTATAATATCATCACCAGTTCCTAGATTATCAACATCAATTGTAATTGAAACAGGTACACCAACCGTAGCTTCAACAGTTCTATCTGAGTCAGCGACGGATAAATCAATCCAATATTCCTGATTAACTATAGTAATTATACTTACTGTTTTATTTGCATATTTAGGTGGATTTTCCTTCTGAGCCTCGTCTGATGATGCTGTTAAATTAATGGTAAATGCTTTATTGTCTTCACCTGATCTTATGGATACGTTTAATTTGACTAGTTTTTCATCACCTGCTGCAATATCCTCAACTTGGAAAGATACTGGATCTACCGACCAACCTGCTGGATAATCATCTATGTTAACTGTAAATGTGTCAACTCCAGTACCTTCGTTCTGTATTCTAACATCATACTGAACTGTTGAACCAGGATCACCGCTCTTAGATGAAACAACGACGTCGACCTTAAACTGCTTGTTAACCGAAACTTTAACAGTTCCTGTATCATAAGCTAATGGATTATCTTCAGAAGTACCATTAACTACTATATCATTGTCTCCAACTGTCGCATCATCATCGATATTTACAGTCAAATTAACTGTTTTTGTTTCACCACTAGTCAATTCAACTTCATCGACAATTGAGGCCCAGGATGCTTTTTCACCTTCAAGCGATAGTGAAACTGTATCTTCTCCATTACCTTTGTTCTTAATGGTCATTTCGAAAGTTATTTCATCTCCAGGATCTCCCTTCTTAGAACTATCACCGGAAACCTGAACTGAAACTTCGTAGACTTGAAGAACATTGATAAAAATATTTCTAGTCGTTACTGTAGAGCCATCTTCTGAGGTTGCCCTAACAATTAGATTGTAACCGTTCTTTGCCTCTGTATCTTTAGGCGGAGTTACCCTAAGTGTTGTATTGGAGGTTGCACCTGCTGCAAGAGTAAATGCAGAATCTCCTAATTGTCCCCAGCTAGCATTGCCGCCAACCAAAGACAGAGAAATATCGTCCTCTCCGTTACCATCATTTGTAATGTCAATCGTAAAGTTAACTTGCTCTTCAGGCTTTGCAGACTGAGTATCTTCACCATCAATAGCTAACTTTGGCTCATAATTTTGAAGTACTGTTGTTCGTGAAGTATATGTAGAATTAATTGATGCGTTATAATCTGAAGAGATAGTAACAATAATTTGTGTTTCGACATCAGCTGCAGCATCTTCTGGTGCTTTAACAACTAAGACATCAGTTAATGTGATATTATCGTCAACTCCGAGGTTGCTTATCTTATCTTGATCTAATGAAGCATCCCATCCTGCTGGTAAACTAGAAGTGTCTACTGCCAAATTAAACGTATCAACTGCGTTACCTTTGTTAGTCACTTCAAATGAATAATAAACTCTCTTACCGGCTTCTACATCTCTTGAACTTGAACCAACTTTGTCAACCTGAAGTGCTGGAAGTTGATTTACTTTAACTGTAACTGATGTTGATGCTACGGTTTCCCCGTTCTCAGAAGTAGAAATTATAGAAATACTCTTTAATCCTGCAATTGCCTCAATATCTGGAGTTACTGATAGATTGAAAAATCCTTCTTCATTAATGTCAAGAGTCAATGTTGAAGGCTGAGGCGTAATATCCCATGAATCTACACCGTTAGCAGTAAAAGAAATGGTTACGCTATCTTCTGTGTTACCTCCGGTATTCTTAACACTAACTTGAAATTTCACATTTTCATTTGGATCTACTGTCTTTTCACCCGTAGATGGAGTCAATGTGGTTCCATAAACATTATTGACTGTTAAAGATGCAGTTTGTGTTTTAGTTTTGCCACCTACATTTTGTGATTTAGATTTAAAACTAATTTGAGCACTATCTCCACCTTCAGCCGTATTAGTTGTTCTATTGGCTATTTTTATGAATAGAGTAGCAGTTCCAGATTCGTCTTCCTCAACAGATAGAGTAGATGGTAAAATAAATGCAGTATAACCTGAAGGAATTGTAGAATTTGTCACACTCATATCGTAAGTGTCATCATTATCTCCGGTATTTTCTATTGTTATTGTATATTGCAATTGCTCTTCTGGGTCGCCATTTTGGGAGCTAGGACTTACGGTCATTTTGTGATCGTAAGCATCAGCTGAAGCTACTCCTGTGATCAAGAGAAATCCAAAGCATATTAGCGAAAGCGCTAATGTGTTAGCAAACCAATTTTTTAGGTTGAGGCTCATAACGTATCAATTTTTTCACCAGAAAGTAGCATATAAAGCTTAGTGAATAATTATTAATAATAGTTGATAATAGTTATTATATGAGTAACTCTTATTCACTACCACCCATACTAGTAATGCAAATTGAAGCTCTCGTCGATTCCGGACACTTTAGTAGTAGATCTGACGTAGTAAAAGAATCTCTCCGATTTATGATGGAAAAGAAGAATCACTTAAGGTATGCGTCTGCAGTTGAAATATATAAGAAAGGAAAAGCGACATTGACTAAAGGGGCCGAAATCGCAGGTGTTTCTCCGGATAATTTTAGGGGGATTTTAAATGATCAAGGAATTGTTACTCCAGATACTGTTGAATGGGAATCGTTCGAGTGATACAAAAGTTTGATATGTACAAAAAAGCTCTAAACTGGCTTGAAACCTTAAATCAAAACAATATTGTGCCAGGTTTAGAACGCATACAAACATTGATGAAGCTTCTCGGAGATCCTCAGAATGAACTGAAGACAATAATAATTGGAGGAACTAATGCTAAAGGAAGTACTAGCTACAACCTTAGTAAAACCTTAATGCAATCTACCAAAAAAATTGGATGCTTTACCTCTCCGCATTTACACAGTGTAAGGGAAAGAATTAAAGTTAATGATGAAAATATAGATAAAGAAGAGTTTGCTAAAAATCTGCTTAAATTAAAAGATTTAGCCGAAATCCATAATATCAAAATAACCTACTTTGAAATATTAACTGCCTTAGCATATCTATATTTCCGGAATAAAAACGTAGATTATGCAATTATGGAAATAGGACTAGGAGGTGAATGGGATGCTGTAAATGTTGCTGATGCTGAAATTGCAATATTAACTACGCTGGGACTAGACCACACGGATTACTTGGGAAATAGCTTAATTGAAATAGCTACTACAAAAGCCAAAATAGTAAGAGAGAATAGTATAGTCATCACAGGGTGGGATAATAAATATCATAAATATATACCTAAATCCAGAGAATTACATGAAGGGAAATCAGTCAAGGAATGGATCGAAATTTGCGTTCAATGTCTAAAGTTACCAATTAGACCAATTATTAGTAGAATCCCCGGAAGAAGAGAAAATCATTTGAATTTTACATTAGATACAGCTCATAACCAACAAGCAATAAATTACCTACTAAACATTGACAATAACTACCAAAAAATAATTCTTGGCATGTTAAAAGATAAGGATATTGAAAGCTTTGTTTCTGAATTACCTAAAAATTGTACCGTGCTAGCTTGTAACCTCGGCAGTGAAAGAAGCGCTAAACCGGAGTATATCTCTGCTATTTGTGCGAAATTAAATATTACCTGTGAACAACATGAAAGTGTAGCTGAAGCTATTTTATCTCTAAATGATGAAAAAACATTGATTACGGGATCTTTCTATACTGTTGCTGAAGCAAGAGCTCATTTCAAATTAGAAGGATATAGTGAATTATAATTATGTGGCTTTTCATTACTTCCTAATGAAAGAAGGTTTAACGGGAATTACTATTTTGATTTTGCTGACTACCATGTTCAGTGGATGCTTAGAAAATGGTCTTTTTGGAAATGAAAAAGATAATTTATCGATAGACTCTCCAGAGTGGAAAAAAGGAGATTTTTGGGAATACTCTGTAACAATAGACAACAAACAATTTTCAACAACCATGGTTGTTTCAATAGATGATGATGATTCTGACTACTACATAGGTACAGGAAACCTAGATGATGCAAAAAGACATGCCGTTCTAAACTATAATCCAGCTATAGGTAGAGTCCAAATGTCTGATTTTTCAATCTATGAAAATAACATTCCCCAAAAAATCGCTGATTTTCCTTTAAAGCAGGATAAAAGTTGGGAATTTGGACTTTATGGTGAAAATTTCAAAGCTAGCGTAATAGACATAACTGAAACTAATGCTGAAATTAGTGCAAACGCAGAAACCGGAGCATTCATTAAGTATACTTTTGACAAAAATACAAGGTGGCTTAATAATTTTGAATATACAAATTCAAACGGAGAAGTTATATTAATTATGAACTTAGGAAATTATGGCAGCGGATACACTGGCAATTCTTATTTTTGCAGAGGTGGAGACCTTTTTGATGAAGAATTTATTGGACCTGACTTTGGAGTTTATGACACTCAATTTGCCAATGGAGGTCACGAAAGATATGGCCCTTGGAATTATATTGTCTACTATTTAGAAGCTGATATTGGTAGTTCTGGAAGTGGTGAGTTAATCTTGAGGGACCAAGAAGGTACTGAAGTTCTAATTGAAACATTTAGTCCCGGAACTAATCAACACATCATGGGAACTGTAGCTGGAAGTAGTGGAAACTGGACCTTAGAAATCTCTTTATCTGGAAATGCTGATGTTAGAGCTAGAATTGCTGGAGCAATACAATATACGTATTCCGTCTAATTACTTTACAAATAATCTATATTTTTGATCAGTTTCCCGAATTTCATTCTCTATTCGTTGGGATAAATATTTCTCGGGATTTCTAAAACTGGAAATTTTTTCTTCCATCTCCTTAAAGGTTTTGTAAGGTCTATTGCTAACAATAAGATTCATAGTTTTTTTGCCTAGCCCTGGAATTAATTCCAATGAATGATATCTACGTGAAATCGGACCTGCATGATTGTAAAATTGTATGAATTTTTCTTCATTATCTTTTACAATTTCATCCAGGACAAAACTTAATTCACTTTGTGCAGTATGTGTTAAATCTGAATAGTTGACTCTCGCTCGAACATGATCTATCTGTGTTCTTTCTTCTGTTTCTTTTCCGATGTAGCACTTATCTCCAATGTTTATAGCCGCATCAGTGACTGGCTGCATATCAAAAATTTTAAACTCTTCAACACCTAAACCGTAAACTAAAGGCTCTCTTCTAAATCTTCTTTTACTATCTGGTCTTCCTTCAGGTAATACATCAAGAACGTAGGCATAATCTTCCATAAATCATACCCCCATAGTCTCCTTGACGACTGAAACTATAGTATCTATTTCATCGTGTCCAAGAGAGAAGCGTTCCCTAGCAAATATTGATCGAACTGCATCTGCATGCATAGGTAAAACGTCTACAATCTTAGCTGCATAATAACCATTCACATGCTCTAATTCTATTATCTTTTCCATTATTTGAGTTGCCTGTTCTGTGGTAGCCTGAGTAATCAATCGAACATGATCTAAAGCTAGCTTATGCTCATATTGTATTTGCTCAATTAGAATTAACCTTTGTGAATCACATTTTTCACAAATTGGACCTGTATACTCATCAGATTCTTCTTCATCTTCAGATTTATTAGTTTCAGGCTCAACATCTGGTACTGCTTGAAAATGGCCGCAGTCGACACATCTTAAACGATTTTCTCTTACGCCTAATTCTTTCTCAAGTAATTCTTTTGCTACACCTAAAGGTACTGGTTCGGGTTGTTTTTCTACGTCCATTTTATCTTCCTACTTAGCTTTCCTAAGATGCTCAGGTCTAACTATCAATTCCTTAAGCATATTACCAACACGTGTTGACACCAAATAAGCTTTGCCTTGATTTCCTGTAACTTTACCTGTTAATCCATGAAATCTATGGTGTGGCTGACCCTTTTGGTATGAAGAATCTATTACAACATTAACTGTATCTCCTACATCAAATGTTTGCAACGAACGAGTGATTGGAGAAAGTCCTTTCTCCTTGAAAGAGCGTGAAAGTTTGTGGCGTGAACCACTCCTTAATCCTTGTGATCTTTTGGTCATTTTGTTTCCTCTTGATGTTCAAGGTGAAGATTAAGGACATCCAAAACCTCTACCTTGCATGCTCCATCAACCAGCGAGGAAAAACTGGGAACTGTGCGTCCCATATCTCCGCTGACAAGTTCACGAATATACGTACCGTGTTGAGCTCTGATTTCTAATTCGACCATCCCTTGCTTAAAAGATAATATGTTTACCGATTCTACAAAGCGTGGGCGTATCAAATCTGCTCTACGGTGCGCTACACGTGTTGGTGTCCGCTGCTTGACAAGCTTCTCCTTCAACCTCTGCGCCCCGTTCTTAAGGCTTTCTATAGTTAATTCTTCAGGAATAGACACATCCACGCGATATGATTTATCACAAACGGTATTCTTGAGTTCAGCCACTCTTGATCGAGGTACCAACTCCAAATTACTAACACGGATACGATCTTCATTTAGCACATTAATACTTTTTTCAGTATCTGTTAGATTAATCTCGCGAATTTTAGGCATACGTAATTCTAAGACAAAAGGCCTTCCAAAGCCCAACATTGCTGCATCTATATCTTCACGACCCATTCCGTGAAATAAGTTCTCAGTAGATTTTGTGATTTCCATAAGTGGTTCAGCTACAAGAGATTGTACGGAGTCGAGGTAAAGCTGGCCAGTATTATTACACCTTTTACAACCTCTACCCTTACAGCTTCTACATGGCCAATACGTTTGAGGTATAGTTCTATCGTATTTGTTATATTTCCCTTCTATAAATATAGACTTAATTTCTAAATTAATTGTATCATATCTAGTATCTATAATTATTGTAGAATCAGGATTGTCGAGTCTTGCTGCAATATTAATTTTATTGAATACACCTATCCCTATTTCTCTGTTCAATTGTGATTTGATACTTTCGTGTAAATTTGAACCAAATACATTTGAGAACTCGACTTCCATTTCAAGAATTTCCTTGTCAACTATAGTTCCTATCTTAAAAGTTTCTAAAGAATACTCAGAAACAGACTCGCAAGATAAATCAATAAAATTATCTATCTCTCCAATTAAACCATCACAAATCTTGCAATACTCTGATTCACAGATTATTTCACTTTCAACGTCTAAACCACTTGATAACTCTATGATATTAATCATTTCAAGGCCCCTCTCTCGATTATCTAGTCCAAAACCAACTAAACCTACTGAACGGCCTAAACAAGAAAGACAAAATGGCGCATATTTTTTTATTTCTTCTAAATTAAACATCTTTTGAATTTAAGTGCATCTGGAAATAATTTCTAGAAACATCTGTTACTACTGACTGGATGTCACTGTTTATTAAATCTTTTAAAAAATTTAAATCGTTCACAGTCCAAAGCTGGATTGGTATGCCTACTTTCTCGAAATTTTTCATTAAACCCATCTCATATATCTTATAAAATGGAGATATGAAATCTGCCTTAGAACTATAAAACTCAGTCATAAACAAGGCTTCTTTGAGTATGTTATAGAATACTTGATAATTGATTGCATCACCAACTAGTAAACCTGCCGTTATCTTAGAATCTAAGGTCTTGATCTTTTTTACTACTAGTGAAGAAAAAGAAGTTACAAAAAAATCTTCATAACTAAAATTGGAAGTTAGTAGCTTAACTATTCGATCTTCAAAGCCTTCCTCTTTAATTTCTAAATTTACACCTATTTTATCTTTACAAAGATTAATTACCTCATCTAGTTTAGAAATATTTTTTTTAGCAAAATTAACTTCTTTGAAACTTAGTTCTGAAATAGGAGTGCCATTTATGTCTGCATCATGATAACATACCAAAATACCGTCATTAGTTCGTCTAACATCAAATTCTACCATATCGACTCCTAGGTCAATTGCCTCTTGAATACCTACTAAATCATTCTCAGGACTGTCCAAACCAATCTTGCCTCTATGAGAAATAAGTCTAGGCGACATATCTCGTTATAGAGATGTTTAAATATTAAATACTGTAATTGGATAAAGGTTTGATTATAATGGAAAGTGATTCTAATTTAGGCAGCGGTTCGTCAAACAGAATCCAAAATCTAATTGAAGATTTGGGTGATGAAGATTTCGGTACGCGCAATGAAGCATTAATGACTCTAAAAGCAATGTTACCTGTAAGTGAGGTTTCTATATCTAAGAGCCTTGTTAATGTTGTATTAAGTCATGGTGAAAATAAAGCAGGAAGTAGTACCTCTTTTGTAAATAAAGGAGCTATTGAATTATTTCAGAATATGAGTGAATTAGGACTTGAACCTCTTGTCAATGATTTGCTAAAGAATGGAGATTCATATTCTAGGAGGGTGGCTACCGATGCAATGGGACGAACTGGAAGAATGGCTGTTTTACCCTATCTCGTGAAATGCATGGATGATAGTGATATGTATGTTAGATGGCAGGCTGCTAAAGGGTTAGGAAGGTTTGCAGGTTCAAGCGACGCACGTGACGCTCTTGTTGACTGCATGGATGATTCTGAACCATATGTACGAAAAAGAGTAGCAAGATCCTTAGAAAGCTTTGGCGGAGCTGGTCCTATTGATGAAAAGGTCAAAGGCCCAATGGAAGAAGATGGAAAAGGTGACATTGATGGTGATGGAATACCTGATTCAGAAGATGAAGAACCAAGAATTGCTGACGATAAACCTAATTATAGCTCAATGACTGTTGCAGAACTTAAAAAAGTTCTAAAAAAGAAAGGATTATCTGTTTCTGGTAAAAAAGCGGACTTAATATCTCGTTTAGAAAAATAAATCTAAGGTGTTGTTCTACGCATAGTACGTGGGAAAGGAATAACGTGCTTAATATGGTCTGAACCGCATATCCAACTTACTGTTCGATCAATACCAAGTCCGAAACCTGAATGTGGAACACTCCCAAATTTTCTAATATCTAAATACCAACCATAAGATTCAGGTTCTAGACCTTCCTCTCTTATCCTTTCGACAAGCTCTTCTGATGACCAGACTCTTTCCCCACCACCAATGATTTCACCATAACCTTCTGGTGCTAACAAATCGTGACAAACAAGCGACTTAGGATCGCTGGGGTCGGGCCTATGGTAAAATCCTTTTTCACGGGGGAAATTTGTTATGTACATTGGCGATTTCAGATCCTGAGTAAGGGCTTTTTCTTCTTTGTATCCAAAATCATCACCCCAAGACAAATCAAATCCCATTGAATTTAATTTTTCGAGAACTTGTTCATACGTCATTCTTTCGAATGGAGCCTTAATATTCTCTAACACCGAAATATCTCTGCCTAATATTTCTAGATCTTTTCTATTAGTAGATAAAACCGAACCTATGATATGCATAATCATGCCTTCTTCTAATTCCATCATTTGATAGTTATGCATCCAAGCTGATTCTACTTCCGCATGCCAGAACTCAGTCAAATGACGACGTGTTCGTGACTTCTCTGCTCGAAAAGACGGAGCTAAGGTAAATATATTTTCTAAACCAAACATTGTAGCCTCTGCATATAATTGCCAAGATTGACTCAAATGGGCATAAAATTTTTGACCTGTTTTTTCCTTGTCATCATCGTAATACACGTTAAACAAAGTCGAACCTCCTTCACATGCGGAAGTTGTAAAACTAGGAGACTGAATTTCTGTGAAGTCAATACCGGTCCAATAGTCTCTAAATGCCTTAAAAACGGTTGAACGGATTTTGAGGGAAGCTACCATATTCTGACTGCGCAACCATAAATGTCTATTGTTCAATAAATGCTCATCACTTTGGTCTTTTGTAATTGGAAAGGTCTCTGCAAAATGAACAACTTCAAAATCGCTAACTCTTATCTCCCAACCTCCTGGCGCTCTGTCGTCTTTAACAGGATTACCTCTGACTATTACTGAGGATTCGATTAACGCCTTTCTTGCATCTACAAATGAATCTTCACTAACATTTTGCTTAGACACTGTTGTTTGAATATTACCTGTAGAATCTCTAATAACTATAAACGCCAATTTACCTGATGAACGTGTACGGTAAATCCAACCCCTTACTGAAATTTCTCCATCACACTCACCAGCAAGAACTTTGCCAATCTGCGTAAAATCACCATGATTTGGAAATTCAGGATATACCATTATCTCATCAATTAGATATGTCCAAATAATACTTCCCACAAGATTTAATTAATATCAAGTTTTTACAATTTATAGTATGTATGGAATTATATGTTGCCCGAAATGCAGATTTGTCACAGGAATTGATTTGAAATTTAAAACAAAAAGATGTATTAAATGTAACTACAATATTAACCTCAAAAAAGTGCGCATAATCTTTAAAACCGAAGACAATAATGAACTAGGTGAACTTATTAAAGATGCAAAAAAAAGAGTAGAAAGTGGAAATTTGTTTGTTGATTCACAGTAGGTCGCATTTTAAATACGGTGGGCGAGTGCGACCATCCTAATAATATGAAGAGAAGCTCTCGAGTTTGGAAAAAAGCCGGAAAGCAACGTTGGAAATGGCGTAAAAAGAAAATGCGCCGTCGTAAACGTGAAAGAAAGCGTAACAAGTAGTTTTGAAGAAGTTTTAGACACATTTCCTTATAAAACCTTCACGATAGGAATCTAGGATGCCAGTCATTAACATAGTACTTGAAGACTTAAATCGAATGCTCAAAGATAATTTGTCTTCTACTGATTTTGCTAATATAATACCAAAAATTGGCGCAGATCCTGATGAAATAACCGATTCTGAAGCTATTATTGAATTCTTTCCAGATAGGCCTGATTTACTATC
>MIZB01000279.1_pt14 | contig 13397 bp, 12 predicted proteins | sample 888171 | NCBI WGS metagenome assembly MIZB01 (sample SAMN05440186, study PRJNA335308) | marine metagenome | isolation source: marine water
TRATCYTRSAGYCTSWAGSTRMTCCKGCRGTYCAAGCTGCTCCRGCRGTMCMWGCWGYTCMAGCWGYWCCTGCAGTWCAAGCTGCTCCTGCAGTACAAGCTGCCCCTGCCATTCAACCCGTACCTGCAGCTCAGCCTGTAGTTGAAGTTGCACCTGTAGGTGTWGTTGCCGATGCTAATATTTCAGTAAGTACTGATGCAAATCAAAACAATACTAGCAAAGAATGGTCTAAGAAAAGTAACAAACCATTATTTGACATTCATAAAAAACTGGACTTCATGATGGATTCAAAAGGCAAAAGTCTGGAAGATAGATATAATGAAAGATTTGGAGATAAGTTACCTGAATCTGTAGCTGCAGATTCTGCTAGAAAAGAATATAATGAAAAGAAAGCTACACAAAAATCAAAGCCAAAGATTGTCTTTAAACAAAAATCTCAGATGAAACTTACTCCAAAAAAAGAATCTAAGAAAGAACCAAAAAAGAAAGTGGAAACTAAAAAAGAATCCAAAAGTGATGACTCTCCAAAGGCAAAACAAATTTTAACAAAAACGGGAAGTGCTGTAGGTAAGAGTGCAGACCTAATGAAATCAAGTATTGGTAGAGGAGCCGGTGCTGTGAGATCAGGATTAGGAAGGGGAACTTCAGCTGTTAAGTCTGGTTTTGGAAGAGGTACTTCTGCCGTAAGGTCAGGTTTTGGTAAAGGCACTTCAGCTATTAAGGGTCTATTTAGTAAAAATAAAGAAAAAAGTTCAAAAGTTACCACAGATGATTCTGAAAAGAAAAATTATAAAGCTATGAAAGTTGCTGAACTGAAAGCTGAACTTAAGGAAAAGGGGCTTTCTACCGCAGGTAAAAAAGCTGAATTAATAAAAAGATTAGAAAATTAAGAGTTTATTCATACTCTTCCATGAATAATTTACCTATCTATGAGTAATTATACTTACTATATCTCCATCTAAAACTTTGTGATTCAAACCAACTGTCTGTCCTGGAAACTTTGCAGACGGACCCCATATTTGGGAATATCTAAATTTCCTAACAAAATCGCGATGTAATCGTTGGCATATTTCGGTTATTGTGGTTCCTTTCCTAACTACCATTGGTTCTTCTAAATCTGCCTTTTCTCCCTGAGGCTTCATATATATCGAAACAAATTCTAGTGATTCATAGATTTGCTCCTTTAATTTTTCGATACCAACACCTGTCGGGGCTGCAACTTCAATTGTTTTAATAGAACCACAAAGTTTTTTGATTTTCTTAATATCTGAAGCACGGACCATATCAACTTTACTTATTACATTGAATGAAGGTGTGTAAACCCTTGTTCCAGAAAGAATATCTACAATATCATCAATTGTTACTTTTTCCCTAAAAACTACTTGTGCATTAACTATTCCGTACTCTCTTACTATACCTTTGATAGCTTCATCCTCTAGATCTTGTGTAATTGTTGAAATTACTTCGATTCCCCCAATTCCCGTCTTTGAAATACTACCGTTAGGAGGGCGACTGTTCAAACGAACTCCTGAATCAGTTAATTCCTTTAAAATAACATGAGGTGCAGGCTCCAGCGCATCAATAACATGAACAATTAAATCTGCAGAACGAATAACTGACAACACTTCCTTACCTCGRCCAGCACCTCTTGCAGCTCCCTCKATTAACCCTGGAAGATCGAGAATTTGAATATTAGCGTCTCGATATTTCAGAACTCCTGGAACTACATCTAGRGTCGTGAAAGCATATGAWCCKGTCTCACTTTCAGCATCAGTCAAACAATTCAACAATGTAGATTTTCCCACACTTGGCAAGCCAACTAGAGCAACAGTTGCATCGCCTGCCTTACGAACTCCATACCCACTACCTTTAGGACCCGATGAACTTGCTACTACTTCTTCCCTTAATTGAGCCAGCTTAGCTTTTAACTTCCCTACATGATGTTGAGTWGCCTTGTTGTACTTAGTGTTGGCAATTTCTTCCTCAATTTCGGCTATCTTATCAGCAAGTGACACAAATGTTGACAATTGGGGGGGATTAAACGCATTGAGTTGAGAAAACTATAAAATTAAGCTACTAATGAAAATATATGGCATACCCTCCAAGTGATGATGATTTAACATCTGCAAAAACTACAATTGTAAATATTTTAAAAATGGAAGGATACAAGTTAGATTCGGGAAGTTTATTCCTAGCGTTCAAAGATGCTGGAGGTGAAATGTCTCAATTTGCCCCATCGCTGGAAGAACTACAAAATGAGAATATCATTAAATCAGATAGTGAAGGAAATATAATGACTGTAGAAGACTATCAAAGAGAAAAATCTCAAAATAAAGAAAGTTCTGAAGACTTRGAYTTGCCYARYGAAGAAGAAGCTGAGTTMRTYACAGARGAKATTGATGATGARATYRTMGAAGACGATRAAGACSATTCYTCTGARATGGATGAAATGCTTAAAAAGAAARAAGAARCCGATGCTTGGATTGTAAAAAAGGCYAAAAACGGTTCTAAAAMTAATGAAAAATTRAGCTTAGAAATWGCTGAATTAAATGAAAGAGTWAAAAAACTTGAAACTATWATTGAWAAAATTAATGAGGCATTAAGATAGTTGGTAGTTAARCAAAAAAGRGGAAGAAAAAGATACATYCTYTTCGAACATMATAAAAAACCWGAAATGRGASTYATYAARTCCTTCTTAARTAAAAATTCRGAAAKTCTTAABGGTAAAATCAGATGGCGRATTATAGAKYTTRAAGARAAAAATAGTATTATTCTTATTGATCATACTAAATCAATTATATTGCGAAAATTRATGGARGATAAYATCGATAAATTAGGACTTAAGCCAATYAAAACTAGTGGAACYTTGAAAGCTCTTAGAAAATAGAGCAACTATTATTACGGCTTTAGGRATAGGYAAAYAATGGATARTGAAGAGTCTAATGAATGGGAAGAAACTGAGTACGAATCTTTAGACTGGGGWGATTCTGAAAAYGAAGGARARACTAGTGTTGTTTCTTTRTATCCATCKACTAAYAAACCAAATRTTGCSGCACTTTTRCTTATAATYGCTGGTTTTGTTTTACTAGGTACTGCAACAACTATGAATGGAATTCTSAATGATRGTGATAAAATTCAAGGAGTTACTGTAAAGTACAAYGAAGTTATGCAAGAGATGGGRCTAGAAATTGAYGAAGAGGGAGARGAAATTGATGAATCTTTTGTGAGCAAYGTTATAGAAGTTGGAATGATTTGGGAACTCGTTTGTGCYGTTCTTTCATTTGTKGGRGGTGCGTTACTAGTYATGMGACARAATTATAATCTTGTTTTAGTTGGTTGTGCAGCTGCAATCGTYGGATTAGGRGGRCTYTTACTTTCTACATTRTGCGGAGCTTCTGCCCTTTACTTTACTTTTCARAGTAAACCKGAATTTGGAATYAATGAACARGATGAGAGCTGGTAAGGTTGCTTRACCAATTATTAGATTATCTWAATATTAAAGAATTRTATCCHCCTCAAAAAGAGGCYATRCAGGCAATAGARAGRAATGAATCTTTRCTGATGTCTGTACCTACTGCAGCAGGAAAAACMGTAGTTGCTTACAAYGCCCTTATGAAGGCTGTAAACGAAGGGAARAARGGAATTTTTTTAGTTCCYTTAAGRGCTCTYGCATGGGAAAAAGTCAATGAATTAAGAGACATTTGCAAGAATATTCTTAATGGAGCTAAGATTGGTGTTTCTGTAGGTGATTTTGACAAAATAAGAGGACTTTCAAAATATGATATTATTGTGGCAACTTCTGAAAGRGCAGATTCATTGATTCGACATAATCCTGCATGGCTAACCGAAGTAGGATGTCTAGTTTCAGAYGAAATACATTTAATCAATGATTCTAACAGAGGGCCAACACTAGAAGTTACTTTATCAAAATTTAGAGAAATTAATCCTGACATACAAATTATAGGGTTATCGGCAACAGTTTCCAACTCAAGGCAAGTTGCAGACTGGTTAGAAGCAACACTAGTCGAGAGTGATTTTCGTCCGGTTCCACTAAAGAAGGGAATTTGTATTGCYAATGAAATTGAGTGGGATGGAGATGAATTTAAGAAAATAGATATTGATGGCACYGAAGGAATAGCCCTTGATAATTTACCTGACCAATGTTTGGTTTTTGTTAATACAAGRAGATCTGCCGAAGCCCAAGCAAAAAGACTTGGTATGCTCATAGGTAAAAGRTTAAAAAATRAAGAAATTGAAAAGTTGAAAGAATATACAAATGAATTAAAAACTGGAGCTGACGAAGTTACATCYGTGGATTCAAATCTTACAAAATTAATTGAAAGAGGKGTAGCGTATCATCATGCGGGCTTAACTAATAGACAACGTCAAATTATTGAAAAAGGATTTAGAGAGAAAAAAATTAAGGCCTTGTGTGCAACGCCTACTTTAGCTGCAGGAGTRAATTTACCTGCYAAAAGAGTAATTATCAGAGATTTRACTCGCTGGGATTCCAGTTTCCAATCAAATCAACCTTTGCCCGTTTTAGAGATTCAACAAATGCTGGGAAGGGCTGGAAGACCTGGATTTGATGTTGATGGAGAAGGTGTTYTAATTGCAAAAAATGAAGAACAAAAAGCTCAAATTATAGAGACTTATTTTGARGGYGAAACTGAGCCTGTACTTTCTAGATTAGGCAGTGAGCCTGCACTAAGAACACATTTRCTTTCTTTGATCTCTTCMGGAACCATCAGKACAACTGAAGAAATGCATTCTTTCCTCAAAAAGACACTATTTGGAGCTCAAGGCGAACTTTGGAGAACCCAACATCGTATAAACAAAGTACTTAATTTTTTAGAAGAAGAAGGTTTAATCGAAATAGAAGGTAAAATTGATGGYGAATTTATTCCYGCAAATGCCCCTCTTAAAGAGAAACTAAAAGCTACTCCATTTGGTAGAAAAGTTTCTCAATTGTACATTGATCCTCTTTCYGGAGTCATAATTAGAAAGTCTCTTGAATCTGAAGTACCTGCAAATCCGCTGGGCTTGCTACACACTATTACAAGAACTCCCGACATTTACTCACTATAYGTTAGAAAAAATGAAATGGAAACGTATCTTACTCATTTAATGCAAATGGAAGCTGATCTTATGYTGCCYCCGCCAGTAGAACACACTGAACTTGAATTCTATCTTTGGGATTTGAAAACTGCTTTACTGCTGATGGATTGGGTGGAAGAAACTCCTGAAGAACATTTAATGAAAAGATATTCTACCACTCCTGGAGACATTAGGGCAAAAGTCGAGACTGCAGGTTGGATTCTTTATTCGATGTCCGAATTATCTGAACTAATATCRCCTAAMACTACAAAAATGGTRGCTGAATTGGAAATTAGAATTTCGAACGGAGTCAGAAAGGAATTGCTACCATTACTGGAGATAGATTCAATAGGAAGAGTAAGGGCAAGATCCTTGTTTAATGCAGGATTTACAAGCCAAAGTTCAATTCGCGATGCAAAACCTTCTGACTTGAGTGAAATACCTGGAATCGGTAAAAAGTTAGCTGAAAAGTTAGCTGGAAAAAAAGATCCGCAACAAATGCGCTTTGAGTTAGCCTAATTAACAGCTCTCTGRTAGTTGATTTAGTGGTAAGGTTTGTAAGAGATCAGCCAGACGCATACATTTACAGCAGTTTTGGAACTAGAATTTTCATTGCAGGCTTTTTACTTGCTTTATTATACATTGGACAAGGAATATTAGTCTACACAAGTACTGATAAAGTTCTATCATTATCTTCTTTGATAGGTCGAGATTCTGGTGGGGATATTATGGGACAATTGGTYGGTGGCTTAATTTTGGTAACCGCTGTTTTTGTTCCGCTTGCCTCTAGCACAATGGCAATCTCAAGATGGGTTTTGAAAAGAACTTACAAGAAATTAGAAAAATTGGAGGTAGATAGTMGTCGTTCACAATTATTACTAATGGTAGCAAGATTCGTTTTTCTAGGTTGCATAGTGGCCGCTTACGCTCCTATGCCTATGATTGCTGAAAGCGCTATGTCAGGAGGATTTCCTACATCTACAATAAATTATTATCAAACCAAATTCATGAGCTTATTTTTTACTCTTTTTGGGGTTGCTTTATTTTTAACAATAATTTCACCCGTATTACAATTGTACCAACGCACAGGAAGTAGAGCGCTAATATTTGCTGGTTTTCTKGCTTTAATGGTAGGATCTTCTCTAGTTTACATGGGGAATACAGATTGGAATATGTCTGTTTTCAAACTAAATAGTCCTGAATTTAAATCTTCATTTGGAACYACAATGATATTTTGCGGGACTTGCATTTTCTTTTGTCTTTGGATTGTCGCAAGAAACGCTAAATCAATACTAAGATATCAGAAAATGCATTTTACAATGAAGCTAGGTGAATAATGRAATCTTGGGCTGAAAAATATAGACCTCAAAGTCTGTCRGATATAATCGGGAATACGAAAGTTATTAACGATTTAAAATCATGGGCAGGCTCATGGGGTGAAAAAATGATTAAGAAAGGAGTTATTCTTTCTGGACCTCCTGGCTGTGGTAAAACTTCTGCAGCTATCGCTTTAGCAAATGATATGGGATGGGAAGTAATYGAATTGAATGCTTCTGATGCTAGATCTGGAGCTGTAATTGAGGGAACTGCATTAAGAGCTGGACTTTTCCAAACTTTCGGAAGTGAGGGATTATCTGATAGAAACTTGATACTTTTAGATGAAGCTGATAATTTATATGAAAGAGCGCAACAATCCAAGAATAAAATAAAGAATTACAGTGACAGAGGAGGAAAAAGGGCCATTTCAAAGACTCTCGAGCAAACTAAACAACCWGTTGTAATTACCGTTAATGATTTGTACAATTTAACTAAAGGAACTGGAGCTAAAATCAAAAGATTGTGTCTAAACCTAAAATTCCAAAGACCATCTGTTGTGTCAATTTCTACTGTTTTACAAATGATTTGCCAAAAAGAAAACTTGGAAATTGATAACGAAAYAATCAGAGCTATGGCCGAAAATGTTAAAGGTGACCTAAGAGGCGCAATAAACGACTTACAATCGCTGTCTGAAGGAAATAAAAAAATTGCCCACGATGAYTTGGAAAAAGTAGGATCAAGGGATCGAGAAACTGAAATGTTTGAAACTCTAAACACTATTTTTCATGGAAATACTTTTGATGAACCAAGAACTGCTATTTTTGACCTGAACGAACCGCCTAGAGACGTTGCAACATGGGTTAGTGATAACATACCTATAGTCTATAAAAATCCAAGTGATATTGATAGAGCATATTCAAAAGTGGCATACGCAGATTTATTACTTGCAAGAGTAATAAGAAATCAAAATTATGGTTTATGGGGATATGCTTCTGAATTAATTTCGAGCGGCGTTGCTTTATCTAAAATGCACCCAACAAGCGGAAGAAGACCTCAGTTTCCATCATACATCAGAAAAATGGGAGCAAGTCGATTTCAAAGAGGGTACAGAGATTCATTAGCAAAAAAAGTAGGTGCTGCCACTCATCAGTCAATTAAAGAATCAAAAATGGAGCAAATAGGTGTAATAGCTACTATTTGYCAAAATGATAATAGTAAAGCTGCTGAGATAGTAGGGAGTCTAGATTTAAATGAAAACGAACTTGCTATTTTACTAAATACTGATAAAAAGAATAAAAATCTTATATCTATAATGGAAGAATCGCAGCAATATAGACAGGAAAAAGAAATTGTAACCCTAGACTATATACCTGTGATAGAAGAGAAGGATGAGGATGAACCTAAACGAATTGTCCCAAARAATGATAACAAACAAAAAAGCTTATTCGAATTCTAAAKTTAGCTTTTGCTGATCAGATACTCCTAAACGACTGGCTGAAATTCCTAAAAGTCTTATTGGCTTTCCTGGCTCCCAGTTTTCGTACAACAAGGCCTTTGCTACCTTGTAAATGTCCTCTGATTTATGAATCTCTCCTGGAACTGTCTTCTGCCTCGTAATAGTTGTGAAGTCAGGCCAGCGTAATTTRATGGTAATAGTCCTCGCCGAGCGACCCATTTGTTCAATACTTTCAGAAACTTCTTTAGATAACYCCTGCAAAGCTAATTCCACATCTGCTGCTTGTTTAATATCTGATTCAAAAGTAGTCTCGGTTCCCTGCTGTTTAGCAATCCATGGAGAAGGATCAACTAGTCTATTATCTATTCCTTTTGCCTTGTTCTTTAAATTAACTGAATATTGCCCAAATATAGGCAATAACTTCTGAATATCTATTGAAACTATATCTGAACATTTTTCAATCCCAAGACTATTCAAACGTGATGCTGTTTTAGGACCAATTCCGTATATTTTTCTTATTTCTAATGGCGCTAAGAATTTAGATTCAGTTCCCGGCTGAACGACTGTGAAACCCTCTGGTTTTTCAAAATCTGAAGCTATCTTAGCAACTAATTTAGATGTTGCTAAACCTGCTGAAGAAGGTAAATTTGTTTCTAACTTGATCCGTTTCAATATTGTCTTAACCAAAGCTTCGGGATTTTTTTGAAGAGATAAATCTACAAAGGCTTCATCAACACTCATCTTCTCCAASGTTCCATATCTCGCTAAAATCTCCATGACTTTAGCTGAGCAAGAGCGAATCATGGGCCTGTTTGAAGAGACAAATTTGATCTCGGGACAAAGTTTCAAAGCTTTACTTGAAGCCATAGCCGAACGTACTCCCTTTGCACGAGCTTCGTAAGAAGCTGAAGCAATGACTCCTCTTTGGCYCGGCTTTCCACCAACTGCAAGTGGAATTCCTTTATCGCTTGGATTTTCTAAAATATGAACATTGACAAAAAATGCATCCATATCYAAATGCAAAATTGCCCTGGGCCATTCTAAGCGAGTCACAATCCCGTAACGGATAGGGAAAATAACAGTAAGTTTGATGGGTATTATCTTTAAGTCCCCAAGCTTTGCGTAAATAATGGAAATTGACCCTTGGGCAAGTAAAGGTATCAAAAACTATGACGAAATTTGCGAAAAATTTGGTCTAGAAAAAATAGATCATACTACTTTGCCTGAACCTACACATCTTCATAGAAGAGGGATAATTTTTGCTCATAGAGATTTAGATTCTATACTAAGTGCAAGAAAAGCTGGAAAACCTTTCGGAGTTTTATCTGGACTTATGCCTTCAGGTCAGATGCATTTAGGCCACAAAATGGTAATCGACCAAGCTAGGTGGTTCCAAGATTTAGGAGGGGATGTTACGATTGCTGTAGCYGACTTGGAAGCTCATGCAACAAGGGGCCTTAGCTTAGAAAAATGTAGGRAATATGCTATCGAAGAATATATCTCAAATTATGCTGGAATGGGATTAAATCCAGATAAGACATCAATATATTTTCAATCTGAAAGAGCAATAGTACAGAAAATGGGATTTACGTTAGGTACGAAAACTAATCTCTCTGAAATGGAAGCAATTTATGGATTTTCAGGTAAAACAAGTCTTGCACATGTTCAATCGCCATTGGTTCAAGCTGGCGATATTRTACATCCYCAATTAGAGGAATATGGAGGTTTAAGGCCTATAGTTGTTCCCGTAGGAATGGATCAGGATCCGCATATYAGATTAACGAGAGGCATGGTCTCTAAAACTAATTGGTTCAATGTGAACAAAAATAAATYAGGAAACTTAACTATTGGATTATCAATTCAAGACAATAATCAAGATATTATGGGAATGAAGAATGATGGAGGCGTTGATAAAACTCAAAGGAAGATARTCATTGATAGGGCAATTAGTGCAATTAATAAGGCAGGTTATACTCAAATTAATTCAAATCCAAAACACGGCACAATCGATATCAAAGATGCCACTGCTGAAAACTATTCTGAGATTCAATACGAATTATTGTCACTTGAAAGGCAATTAGGAGGAATGGGACTAATGCAGCCTTCATCTACATATCACCAATTTGCAGTAGGTATGACAGGTGGTAAGATGAGTTCTAGTATGCCGGAAACAACAATTTTCTTAAATGATTCAATGAAKACAATAGAAAAGAAAATAAAATCTTCATTCTCAGGTGGCCAGCCTACTGTTGAAGAACACCGTAAAAAGGGRGGAAATCCTGACATTGATGTCGCATACCAATACCTTCGCTACTTTTTCGAAGAAAACGACAATGAATTAGAAAAAATTAGAGAGGAATACGTTTCTGGAAAGCTGCTAACTGGTGAGATAAAATCCATTTGTGTTGAAAAAGCCGAATCTTGGATGAAGGAACATCACGAACTTAAAGAACAAAATCAGCATTTAATCAAAGGTTTTCTAAGTTAATAGTTCTACTGACTTTTCTTCCTAAAATCTCTGGCATTTTACTAAGTAACGCATTTTGCATTTCTGTTATAGAAATATTGTAACCAAATTTAGCTAATGCCGCATGTTTACCTAATGGCAAGCCACAACCTTCAACAGACTCTATTCTTCCTTCTGGAGTGTTTAAATTTACATCAAATCCATGTCTTGATACCCACTTACTAAATGCCAAACCAATACTAGCCACCTTATGTCCCTCAAACCATACTCCTTGCATAGAATCATCACGTAATCCATCAATACCAAACTCGGACAATGACATAATTATCCATTCTTCAATTRTAGTTATTACTTCTCTAACCGATTCTTCTTTCCATAGAAATATWGGATAWCCCACAAGTTGACCTGGACCATGCCAAGTAAGTCCACCACCTCTGTCTACTTGAGAAGAAGGAAAATTATCTGGTGCTGTTAAGCCATCAAGCATACCTCGCCTCCCAATAGTCACTATCTCAGGGTGTTCAACAAAGATTAACGTATCTCTAATTTTGCCATTTATCCTATCTTCTTGCAATTCAATCATTAATTTATCTATTTCCTGATGAGTAGAATTATTTGCCTGAATTATATCGATATCAATCAATTTGAAATATGAATTGCATGTCCTAAACTGGCAAGTGCAGATTCTGCAAAAGCTTCTGTCAGAGTTGGATGGACATGTATTGTTCCTGCTATATCATCTAACCTTGCCCCCATCTCAAGAGCCAATGCAAATTCTCCAGATAGCTCTGAAACATGAGAACCTACTGCATGTATTCCTACTATTACTTGGTTATCTTTTCGTGATGTTATGCGAACGAAGCCCCCGTCAGAACCTGCGCCCATTGCTAAAGCTCTTCCACTTGCAGCAAATGGGAATTTACCTACCACAGTTTCTATACCTTCTTTTTTAGCCTCATCTGGTGTTAAACCGACACCTACAATTTCAGGATCTGTGAAACAAACTGCAGCAATTGAAACAGGATCAAACTCTCTTCTATGTCCTGCTATAATTTCAGAAACCACTTCGGCCTGTGCTGATGCTTTATGGGCAAGCATTGGCTCTCCGACTAMGTCTCCGATAGCCCAAACATTCTTCATTGAAGTTCTGCACTGCTTGTCCACTTTGATAAATGGACCATCCATATCAACTGCCATTTTTTCCAAACCCCAACCTTGTGTATTGGGCTTYCTTCCTACTGTTACGAGAACTTTATCRGCTTTAATTTTATGATTTTTGCCTGAGGAATCTACATATTCTACGGTTGTCACTTTACCCTTAGTAACAGCTCCTTTTGCTTTAGCACCTAAATTGACATTGACTTTATGCTTTTTAAGCCATAAATTAATTGGACGTGTCATCTCTGCATCATAAATTGGTAATATTTGATCTAAAGCTTCAATAAAAGTGACTTCCGAACCCAATTTTCTGTATGCTATTCCCAGTTCGAGTCCAATGTAACCTGCACCAATAACTACTAATTTTTTAGGAACTTCAGARAGCTCCAATGCTTCTGTTGATGAAATTATGTTATTATCAAACGGCATAAAGGGTAATTCTACGGACTTCGAACCATTTGCAAGAATGACATGTTCTGCGTTAATTATGTACTCTTTGTCTCCGCCACTGACTTCACATGTTTTAGCATTTCTAAATTTAGCCCAACCTGAAATAAGTTCCACTTTTGCAGCTTTAAGCAATGTTTCCACACCTTTATTCAATTTGTTTACAATAGATTCTTTCCATGAAACTAATTCTTTCATGTCAACTCTAGGCTTACCTGAAACACTAATTCCCATTTTACCTTTTCCCGAATGTGCCTCTAAACTTTCAAAAGCTGAAGCTGCATGTATCATCGCTTTTGAAGGAATACATCCTCTAATCAGACAAGTTCCTCCTGCCCTTGAACCTTCTACAATTACAGTATCCAAACCGAGTTGACCTGCTCTGATTGCAGCAACATAACCTCCGGGCCCGGCGCCAACAACCAATACTTTACAATTTCTAATTTCTGCCATATAATCTCACATGAAAATTGTTGCAGGATTCTCTAACATTGATTTCAATTCCTGTATCAATAATGCTCCGTCATATCCATCAATTATTCTGTGGTCGAAAGAAGACGTTAAATTCATCATTTTACGAACTACTATCTCACCTTCCCTCACAACRGCCCTATCTCTTGCTGCATGAATACTAACTATTGAAACCTCAGGGTGATTGATAATTGGGGTTGCTCCAAGGCCACCCATTGCTCCTAAACTTGTTATTGTAAYAGTTGAGCCTGTGAGTTCGTCAACTGTGGCCGTTTTTGCCCTTGCTGCACTTGTAACTCTTACTAGCTCATTGGCTGTATCCCATACATCGATAGCTTCTGCGTGCTTGATTACAGGAACCATGAGGCCATCATCAGTCTGCGTTGAAATTCCAACATGAACTGCTTGGTGTCTAAAAACAACACCCTTTTCTTCATCGTAAATTGCATTACACTGRGGGAATTTTCTGATTGCTTTAACTAGAGCYTGAACAATAAATGGTAGATACGTCAATTTAGGTTGTTCTGATGAGCGTGTAGAGTTAAGATGCTGACGTAAGTTCTCTAGCTCAGTCACATCAACCTCTTCAAARTAAGAAAAGTGTGCTGCATTTCTCTTACTAATTGCCATTTTTTCAGCAATCTTACGTCTTAATCCTATTACTGGATGCTCTTCAACACCTGTTAATTTTATTCCAGATTGAACTGCTGCTAGTCTACCTCCACCAGATATGAAAGTATCAAGATCATCATGAGAAATTCGGCCCGCAGGTCCGGTGCCAGAAACGCTTGACAAGTCAACTCCTGCTTCTCTAGCTCGACGTCTAACTGCTGGAGAGGCTAATGGCCTAGATCCTGATGAGACCGGTTGTGAAACTACTGGAGCTGGAGGCGTAGCTACTACTGGCTCTRTCTTAGCTTGARGYTCTGGTTCTGGYTCTGGTTCTGGCYCTGGYTCTGGYTCTGGYYCTGGYTCTGGYTCTGG